>LQAG01000099.1_pt1 | contig 41591 bp, 58 predicted proteins | sample 1535801 | NCBI WGS metagenome assembly LQAG01 (sample SAMN04331584, study PRJNA305678) | bioreactor metagenome | isolation source: bioreactor_3 inoculated with Wadden Sea sediment 1st replicate of a... | place: Germany:Bremen
CATATTATGTAAACTAATAACCCTATGCAGTTCGTTGACGGACCAGTTTCACACTTATATGTTCTGCCCCAGCGTTTCATCATCTGCTTTAACTCCTTTTGTCCACGGCTAAGGCCGGAGAATGATTTTCCCGTTTAGCCCTGTCCGCATGACCACTTCATGGCTCTCTGCCGCTTGTGAAAGTGGCAATTCCTGATGGATCAGTGGTTGAAAACGTCCATCAGACAACCCGGCATGGATAACTGCATGAATCTGCTTCAGGACTTTAACAGGACTGTTAAACAGGGACATCCCCAAGATCGATGTATTCTTACCCATCGTATCACGTGGATCAATCTCGACAGTACCGCGATTGCCGATAACAACGACCCGACCAAAGGGAGCCAGCAACTTGAGATCACTGTTCAGATTGACATTCGCCAGCATTTCCAGGATCAGATCAACTCCATTGCCAGCGGTTAAACACTCGACCTCATCCAGATAACCTTTTTATTATGATTCAATGCAGCCGCGACCCCGCGTGACCGCAACAGCTCAAGCCCTTCATCTGTACCAGCCGTACCGATGATTTTGAGTCCGTTGCTCCTGGCAATCTCGACAGCCGCCAAACCGACCGAACCGCTGGCTCCGTGAATCAGAACGGTTTCTCCCGGTATTGCGTGGGCTCTATAGTTCAATGCAAAAAAAGCAGTGCTGTATGGAACCCCCAGCGCTGCCCCGGCTGAGAAGGAGACATTATCAGGAAGCTTGAATAACTGATCTTCGGTACAGATCAGTTCGGAGGCGTAACAGCCACTTAAACTACCCAGAGTATAAACTCGCTGCCCGGGCGAAAATGTTCAACCCCTCTCCCACCGCCTAACGATTCCGCAGCATCCAGACCTGGAGTGTAAGGAAGATCGGGCTTGACCGGATAAACACCCGACCGGATATATGTATCGACCGGATTGACACCGGCAGCTTTGACTTCGATCTTTATCTGGCCTGCTGCAACAATAAGATCTGGCAACTCAACCAGTTTCATGGCACCTGGATCGCCGAAAGATTTCACCTGGATCGCGTTCATAGCTTCTCCTGATTTTTTTGTCTATTGAAGAGAATTATATCAGCCGATGACTGCCAGCTCCAAGCGACCGCCCCAGCGGCGGAGCAGTTCTCTCTTTACAGAACCGGCAGAGACACTTGACAGTTGCCGGTTTTCTCAACAAAGTCAAAAGCTTCCGTCCGTGCCCATTCAAGAACCCTCTGATCTCTGAGCAGGTTCGCCACACGAAGATCGGGCAATCCCGCCTGCCTGGTACCGAGAAAATCCCCCGGCCCGCGAATTTCAAGATCAGCCTCAGCAATGCGAAAACCGTCTTCAGTTGAGACCATCACATCAAGACGCTTGCGGCATCTTCACTCAGTTGTGTTGAAGGAACAAGCACACAATAACTCTTGTCGGCACCCCGTCCAACCCGACCCCGCAGCTGATGAAGCTGAGACAATCCAAAGCGATCCGCATGTTCAATCACCATCACCGTTGCGTTGGGGACATCAACACCAACTTCAATGACCGTCGTTGAGACAGTATCTGTATTTCGCCCCGCCGAAAACTGTTCATGATTGAGTCTTTTTCCTCGCTCTTCATCCGTCCATGCAACAGACCGATCTTAAATTGAGGAAAAATCTCCTGACTAAAATATTCAACCGCATCTGTTGCAGCCGTCAGATCCAGTTTTTCAGATTCTTCTACCAGGGGATAAACAATATAAACCTGACGACCGCATGTCACTTCCTGTTCAATCAACCGGTAAAGCTCATGATTTCGTGATGTTGTGATAACCATAGTCGTGACTGGTTTTCTTCCGGGAGGAAGTTCATCAATAACAGATACGGAAAGATCGCCGTACAGGGTCATTGACAGCGTTCTTGGAATGGGGGTTGCCGTCATAACAAGCATGTCAGGGTTTACCCCTTGTGTTTCAATAGACTTCTCTGCCGTACTCCAAAGCGATGCTGTTCGTCGATAATTCCCAATCCGAGAAAGTTAAACTCAACCCCCTCCTGCAGTACGGCGTGGGTGCCGACAAGGAGATCAACATCGCCGGCAGCTACGAGACCAAGGACTTCCCTCTTCTGCCTGGCAGTCATGCTCCCCTGTAACAAAGCAGCTTTTAATCCCAGTTCATCCATCCACCAGAAAATGTTTTATAATGCTGCTCGGCCAGGATTTCAGTGGGCGCAACAACAGCAACCTGAGCGTTGTTTTCAATGGCAATCAGCGCAGACATGAGAGCAACCAGAGTTTTACCACTACCAACATCACCTTGAAGGAGACGATGCATCGGTTGCGGGGCCATCATATCCTGTTTGATTTCTCCAAGAACCCGACGCTGTGCAGCTGTTAACTTAAATGGCAACATCTTATTGAGTGGGATCGTATATTTATGACTGAATTTAAAAGCGATCCCCGGTTCAAGACGGACCCCGGAACGTTTCAGTGCAAGACCGAGTTCAAGAAAGAAAATTCATCGAAGACCAATGAGTTCCTGGCAAGATCATTGCCTTGTTGCAATCTGCCTATATCAGCATATTGCTCCGGCCAGTGAATTTGCTTGATCGCATGATTAATTTTCAACAACCCTGTTTTTTGTCTTATCTGCGGAGGAATTTCATCATTCAGGTGATCGGCATACTGATCGACGAGGGCAAACCAGATTTTGCGCATCTGTTTCTGATTTAAGCCCTCAGTTAAAGGGTAAACAGGTAAAATTCGGCCAAAGTTAAGCGGGTCAGACTGCTTCAGTTTTTCCAGATCAAAATTATCATCAATCAGCTCTGCATCGGGATGATGAATTTCGCGACTGCTGCCAAAACGTTTGACATCGCCGATAAAAACAGCTTTTTGCCCGATGGGGAAACGTTTCTGCAACCAAGCCTTCCGATAGCGAAACCATTTAAGCGACACCGTTCCGGTCTCATCACCGACGATGACTTCATAGATGCGTCTGTGCTGGCGGGCTGTCACACTTTCCCCTGATGCCAGAACAGTTGCGACAAAGAGCTGTTGTTGATTATCTGTCAGTTGACGGACAGACTTGAGCTGCCGCCGGTCTTCATAGCGCAGAGGCAGATGGTAAAGAGCATCTTCGATGGTATGAAGGCCGAGATTCTTAAGTTTTGATAAAACTCTGGGACCGACACCCGGAAGAATATCCAGAGAATGTTCGAGAACCGATGAATGAGAAGAGACGGCAGGTCGGCTCATGCCTCTGATCAGTCGGCAAAGGCAGCATTCAAGGCATTGACGATCTCTACAACATCCAGGCCATGTGCTTTAGCGCCTTGAGCCAGGGACTCAGTCGATGCACCGAGACAGCCGACACAACCAAGGTTAAAACTGGAAAGAACTTCAGCTGCCTCAGGCCCCATTGCAAGGACCTGATCGAAGGTCATATCTTTATTTATTTTATTGCTCATGAGTCACCCCTTTTCAAACGATCAATTTTCATGATGTGATACAGGGATTGTTTCAGATGAAATACGAAAAAAGCAAGAGAAACGGGGTATTATTTTTATAGTAATACCCGTATATAGAAGAGAAAAAGGTTCAGCTGTATTCGATAGCGGTCACTTCATAAACACGAATGCCTGAAGGAACAACAACATTGACTTCTTCATCAACTCTGTGACCGATCAGTGCCCGACCGACAGGGGACCCGATTGAAATTTTACCAACCTTGATATCAGCCTCGTCCTCACCGACGATTTGATATGTCACCTCTTTTTCGGTGTCGATGTCAAACAGAGTCACCTTGGCACCAAAGACGATTTTATCACTTTTAATCGTTGCCGGGTCAATAACCTGAGCCGTAGCAATTTTATGATTGAGTTCCTTGATTCGACCTTCAACAAAACCCTGGCGATCTTTGGCAGCATCATACTCGGCGTTTTCTGATAAGTCGCCATGACTGCGAGCCTCCGCAATATCCTGAACTACCTTGGGGCGTTCAACGCGGACAAGTTGCTTTAATTCTTCCTGAAGGCGCTGATACCTTCGGTCGTCATGGGTGCCGATTCACTCATAGCAGAATTCTCCTCAAAAAAACAGCGGGCGGGGTAAACCCGCCCACTAGTTCGTTCCATGATATTTACGTTTAAGACTGAGGATAATACTCTTGAAGAGGTTTGACGTCAAGAGTTTCTCGCTGCATTGCCAGAATCCCGTCGGTACCTGCCTTGATTCCTGACACAGTTGTGAAGTAGGCAATATCATTCATGATGACCGAACGACGGATAGAATATGAGTCTGTGATCGATTGAGCCCCGTGAGTTGTATTGAAAACAAGACAGATTTCACGACTCTTGATGGCATCAACACAGTGCGGTCGACCTTCTTTAACCTTGTTGATCTTTTGCGCGGCAATGCCATGGTCATTAAGATAAGCGGCAGTCCCACCCGTGGCAACAATTTCAAACCCCGCCTCAACCAGTTTCTTGACCGGAGCGACGATTTCAGCTTTATCAGCATCTTTAACACTGATAAAAATCCTGCCTTCGCGCGGCAGTTTGACACCTGCTCCAAGTTGCGCTTTTGCATAAGCGATACCGAAATCGGCATCAAGCCCCATGACCTCACCCGTCGACTTCATTTCAGGTCCGAGCAGCGTATCGACTCCCGGGAACTTGACGAATGGGAAAACAGCCTCTTTGACCGACATATACTTGGGGATGATGTCGCCTGCAACATTCAGTTGCTTAAGGGTTTCTCCAGCCATAACCCTGGCTGCAATCTGGGCTAAAGGTCGGTTGGTCGCCTTGGACACGAAAGGAACCGTCCGGCTGGCGCGCGGATTAACCTCAAGCAGATAGATGACGTCATCTTTGATGGCATACTGGATATTCATCAAACCGACGACATTCAGTTCCAGGGCCAGTTCGATCGTCTGGCGGCGAATTTCCTGTATCAGCTCCTGTGATAAGGAGAATGGCGGTAAAGCGCAGGCAGAGTCGCCTGAGTGGATGCCGGCCTCCTCGATATGCTGCATGATGCCGCCGATAACGACTTCAGTTCCATCGCAGAGCGCATCAACATCAACCTCAATGGCATTCTGGAGGAACTTGTCAACCAGAACCGGATGCTCCGGGGAAGCATCAACCGCATATTTCATATAGTCACGCAAGCGCTCTACATCGTAGACAATTTCCATGGCGCGGCCGCCAAGGACATAAGACGGACGAACAACAACCGGGTAACCGATCCGCTCAGCGATGTGCTCGGCTTCGTCAAAAGCGCGGGCAATACCGTTTTCAGGCTGTTTCAGATCAAGCTTGTTCAGCAGCGCCTGGAAGCGCTCACGATCCTCGGCCCGGTCGATTGCATCTGGCGAAGTCCCGATAATAGGAACTCCGGCCTGCTCGAGCGATACCGCCAGCTTAAGAGGAGTCTGTCCGCCGAACTGAACGATAACGCCTTCAGGTTTTCAGTATCGACAATCGCCAGGACATCTTCAAAGGTCAGCGGTTCAAATAGAGCCGATCAGAGGTGTCATAGTCAGTGGAAACGGTTTCAGGGTTGCAGTTGACCATGATGGTTTCATAACCTGCATCAGCCAATGAGAAAGCACCATGAACACAGCAGTAATCAAACTCGATCCCCTGCCCTATGCGATTCGGTCCGCCCCCCAGAATCATGATCTTACGACGATCGCTCGGATCCGCCTCACACTCCTGTTCATAAGTCGAATAAAGATAAGGCGTAAACGCTTCGAATTCAGCGCCACAAGTATCAACCCGCTTGTAAACCGGACGCACGTTCAGTTGAAGCCGCAGTTCCCGGACCGCAGCTTCTTTCATATCCCAAAGATCGGCCAGCCTGCGATCAGCAAATCCAGCCTGCTTGGCTTCGCGCAGAATATCGTAAAGCTCGGCGTTATCAGCACTTAACTGATCCTTACAGCCGACAAGAGTCTTTTCCAGGGTTATGATCTGGGCAATATGCGACAGGAACCAGGGATCGATTCCACTGAGCTGATTGATCCGCTCAATATCGTATCCAGCCCGAATCGCATCGCCCAGGTACCACATACGTTCCAGCTGGGAATACGTAACTTTTCGGTCAGCTGCTCTTCTTCGGCTTCGGTCAGTTCACGACCATACTCTGACGGGTTTGCATAAAGGCGGCTTTCAAAGCCGTAAGAACCGATTTCCAAGGAGCGCAACGCTTTCTGCAGACTCTCCTTAAACGTCCGGCCGATAGCCATGGCCTCACCAACAGACTTCATCTGAGTCGTCAGGGTCGCATCAGCCTGTGGAAATTTTTCAAAGGTAAAGCGCGGGACCTTGGTGACCACGTAATCAATGGTTGGCTCAAAGGAAGCCAGAGTTTCACGCGTAATGTCGTTTTTAATCTCATCAAGGCGATAACCGACAGACAGTTTGGCCGCGATCTTGGCGATCGGGAATCCGGTCGCCTTGGATGCCAGAGCTGAAGATCTGGACACCCGTGGGTTCATCTCAATAACAACCAGGCGGCCATCTTTGGGATTGATGCCGAACTGAATGTTGGAACCGCCGGTATCGACACCAATTTCACGGATGATCTTGAGCGAAGCATCGCGCAGAATCTGATACTCTTTGTCAGTCAGAGTCTGGGCAGGAGCAACGGTAATCGAATCGCCGGTGTGAACCCCCATGGCGTCAAAATTTTCGATAGAGCAGATGATGACGACATTGTCTGCAGTGTCACGCATGACCTCAAGTTCATACTCTTTCCAACCGATGACCGACTCTTCAACCAGAATCTCATTGGTCGGTGAAGCATCGATACCGGCAATCGCCATCTGCTCGTATTCCTCCCGGTTGTAAGCGATGCCTCCACCAGTTCCTCCCAGGGTAAATGAAGGACGAATGATGGCCGGATAGCCGACATGTTCGATAACCTCCATCGCTTCTTTATGGCTGTGTGCCAATCCTGAGCGTGGAACAGCGATACCGATCTTTTCCATCGCCTGCTTGAACAGGGTGCGGTCCTCGGCTTTCTTGATCGGTCCCAACCTGGCACCGATCAGCTCGACCCCGTTCTTCTCCAACACACCGGATTCAGCGACGGACACAGCGGTGTTGAGGGCTGTTTGTCCCCCCAGGGTCGGCAACACAGCATCAGGTTTCTCTTTCTCGATGATACGCGTCAAAGCCTCTGGAGTGACCGGCTCAATATAGGTCCGATCGGCAAAATCGGGATCGGTCATGATGGTGGCCGGGTTCGAGTTGAGCAGAACAACCTCGTAACCCTCTTCCTTCAGCGCCTTACATGCCTGTGTTCCTGAATAATCAAATTCACAGGCTTGGCCGATAACAATCGGACCGGCGCCAATAATCAATATTTTTTTTATATCTTCACGTTTAGGCATTTCAATTTTCCTTCAATATTTTCTCAATAGCGAACGGCGCAATTACGTCGTGCTCTATTTATTTCTGTCCATCATCTCAATGAAACGCTCAAACAGATAATTGGCATCGTGCGGACCAGGGGACGCTTCCGGATGATATTGCACGGAGAATGCCGGGAAAGACTTGTGTTGAATTCCCTCAACCGTGTTGTCGTTGAGATTAATGTGGGTCACCTTGACATCATCCCCAAGAGAGCTGTCATCAACAGCAAAACCATGATTCTGGGATGTGATTTCCACGCGCTTGCTGGCGTAATCAAGAACAGGTTGATTGCCGCCGCGATGGCCGAACTTGAGCTTGTAGGTTTTCCACCCAGAGCGATGGACAACAACTGGTGGCCGAGACAAATCCCAAAACCGGAACCTGACCGACCAGCTTGGCGATATTTTCCTGAGCATAGGTCAAGGGCTCGGGATCGCCAGGTCCGTTGCTGAGAAAGACGCCATCCGGATTCATTGCCAGAACATCCTCAGCGCTTGTCTGAGCAGGAACAACCGTGACATCACAGCCTGAGCTGGCCAGGTTTCTCAGGATATTGCGCTTGATACCAAAATCGTAGGCAACAACTTTATACTGACCGTCCTTTACCTGCGGATACCCCTCACCAAGGGACCAGACACCTTCCGTCTGTTGATAAGGCTCTGTACAGGTGACCTCTTTAACCAAATCACGACCGACAATGGATGGTGCCTTGCGGGCCTTCTCAACCAGACTGTCCGGATCGCTGTCAACGGAAGAGATAATTCCGGTCTGGGCACCTGCGGTTCTGATGTGACGAACCAGCGCGCGGGTATCAATCCCCTCAATAGCAATGATATTGTTTTTCTTCAGATATTCATCCAAACTCATTTCTGAGCGGAAGTTACTGGGAAAAGGACAGGATTCCTTAACCACAAAACCTGAAAGGAACGGTTTGCGCGATTCAACATCCTCGGGGTTGATGCCATAATTACCGATCTGAGGATAGGTCATGGTGACAATTTCACCGTGGTATGATGGATCGGTCAGGATTTCCTGATAACCTGTCATACTGGTATTGAAGACAACCTCGCCGGTGACTTCACCACGGGCGCCAAGTGACTTCCCCTCAAAAACCTTGCCGTCAGCAAGGGCTAAAATTGCTTTCATCAAAACCTCTTACTCTGCTAAGAATCTACTTTAATAAGTTGCCGTAAGTAGTGACTTTACAACTAATCTCTACTGAATACGACCGTGCCGGAGCGCAGTGTTTTAACCGCGCAGCCCCTCAATGTATGACCGATGAAGTAGGAATTTTTGCTCTTGGAGTAAAGGCTGTCTTCAGTCACTGTCCACTCCTTATTAGGATTGATCAGAACCACATCGGCGACAGCTCCGACTGAAAGAGTTCCGCGATCGATCTTCAAAATTTCTGCCGGCTTATGGGTCATCAGCGCAATCGCCTGAGAGAGCGTCAAAACCTTGTCCCCCACCAGCTTGAGTGTCAGAGGCAGCATCGTCTGCAGACCTACGATCCCATTAGCGGCTTTTTCAAACTCGACATTCTTGTCATCAATATGATGCGGAGCATGATCAGTTGCAATTGCATCGACAGTGCCGTCAGCGAGGGCAGCCTTGACCGCATCAACGTCCTCGTCGGTGCGCAAAGGAGGATTCATCTTTGCGTTGGTGTTGTACCCCGGACAGCCTCTTCAGTCAAAGAGAAATGATGAGGTGTCGCTTCACAGGTGACATGAACACCACGTGACTTGGCCTGCCGGATCAGCTCAAGTCCAAAGCGACTGGAAACATGAGCCACATGCAGATGTCCGCCGGTCAGTTCGGCCAACATAATATCACGCGAAATCATGGCATCCTCAGCGGCGTTGGGAATTCCGCGCAGACCCAGTTCGGTCGATACATCACCTTCATTCATGCAACCGCCGGCGACCAGAGTCAGATCCTCAGCATGGCAGATAACCGGAGCGCCAAAGGTTTTGGCATACTCCAGCGCCCGGCGCATCATCTCACCGTTCTTGACCGGCAGACCGTCATCGGAGAAACCGACACACCCACCTTCCAGCAGCTCCCCCATTTCCGCCAGGATTTCACCTTTCAATCCCTTTGAGATGCAGGCGATCGGATAGACATTGGCGCTGCCTTCATACTTAGCCTTATTGATAATGAATTGGGCAATCGGCAGGTTATCAATAACCGGGCTGGTGTTGGGCATGCAGGCCAGCGAAGTCACCCCACCCGCAGCGGCAGCCTTGGTCCCGGAAACGATATCTTCCTTGTACTCGAGCCCTGGTTCACGCAAATGGGTGTGCATGTCAATCAGACCGGGAGCGACAATCGTCCCGGCAGCATTTATGACATCAGCATCACCGGCATCAATGTTTGCCGCCAGCTCAGCAATTTTTCCGTCGACAATGAGGACGTCGAGTTTTTCATCAATATTATTTGCAGGATCAACGACTCTGCCGGATTTTATCAGTACTTTCATTGTTGTCACCTCTATCCTCAATATCAGTCTTGTTGCAGTTTTTCGCCACCAGCGGCCAGATAAAGCAGAGCCATCCGCACAGCGACACCATTTTCAACCTGGTCAAGAATGACGTTCTGTGGACCATCGGCAATGGAGGTCGGCAGTTCGACACCACGATTAATCGGGCCGGGGTGCATGACAATGGCATCTTCTTTGGCCAGTTTCAGACGCTCTTCGGTCAAACCGAAGAAACGACTGTACTCACGAACCGAAGGAATCAGAGGAGCCCCTTGACGCTCACGCTGAATGCGCAGCATCATCACCACATCTGCATCACGGATCGCCTCATCAATGTCGGTATAAACTTCGCAACCCAGTTTTCGATTCCTACCGGCAACATGGTTCCGGGACCAGCAACACGCACCTTGGCACCCAGTTTGGTCAGGCAGTAAATATTTGAGCGCACCACCCGGCTGTGGGTGATATCCCCGATAATCGCAACGGTGAGACCATCAATCTTCCCCTTGGCTTCACGGATGGTATAGGCATCCAACAGTGCCTGGCTTGGGTGCTCGTGCATTCCGTCACCCGCATTAATGACCGCACAGTTAAGACGTTTGGCCAGATAATCACAGGCCCCTGAAGCATTGTGACGCATGACGATAGCATCGGGATTCATCGCTTCAATATTTTTAGCCGTGTCCTCAAGGGTTTCCCCTTGACGACAGAAGAACCGGAAGCGCTGATGTTAATGGTGTCGGCAGACAGACGCTTGCCGGCAATTTCAAACGATGTACGGGTCCGGGTACTGGCTTCAAAAACAGGTTGATAATCGTCTTGCGCGTAAGGTCGGAACCTTTTTGATATCGCGGCGGTTGATTTCTTTAAAGCTGATTGCAGTATCAAGAATGAACGTCAGCTCTTCCGCATTCATGTTCTTGATGCCGGTGATATGCTTGTGGGTGAATTTCATTGCTGTCCTCCAGTTTTATGATCTTTTCAGTTGCACGGCTTGAGGTGCATTCTGGTCATCAAAAGCGACCTTAACCTGCTCGTTAAGTGCGGTCGGCAGATTACGGCCGATATAATCGGGGCGAATCGGCAACTCACGGTGTCCGCGATCAACCAGAATCGCAAGCTGAATATTTTTAGGTCGCCCCAGATCCATGACAGCGTCCATGGCCGAGCGGATCGTACGCCCGGTAAACAGGACATCATCAACCAAAACCACCTTTTTCCCGTCAACCGGAAAGAGGATGTCAGTCTGACCGACTTCCATATTGCTCCGCGAGGCCAGATCGTCACGATACATGGTGACATCGATAAGTCCCAAGGGGACGTCTTTCTGCTCAATTTCAACCAGTTTCTTGTGCAGCTCTGTTGCCAGGTAGGCCCCACCGGTGCGGATACCCAGAAGAACCAGATCGTCACCGCCCTTGTTCTTTTCCAGAATTTCATGAGCAATGCGGGTTAAAGCGCGGTGGATACCATCGTGATCAAGAATTTCTATTGTTTCAACTGACATACGAACCTCCTGATATCAGGCATAAAAAACACCTGCACAAAAAGATGTGCAGGTGTTTCGGTGAATTATTTTGATTGTTGTGTTTCACGGTTGCTCTCCCTTGTTGATCTCTCGGATCAGTTTAAAGGGTTAACTTCGTTAACAGTTAACACGTTATTTAAATTTCTGCGAAGAAACTAGCAGCGACAACAAGATGTTGTCAATGCGCAAATTGTTAAAGTTGGCTTACCATAATGATCAGAAGCAGGCATTTAGTGAATCGGTCGTCCAATCCGTCTGAAACGAATCTTATCAATCAGATCCGCCTTGGTGTCCCAGGACCAGTATTTAATAAACGCGAGACCCTTGATTTTCGATCTGTTAACAAAGCCCCAAAAGCGACTGTCGTAAGAAAAGTCACGATTATCCCCATGACAAAATAATTATTTCCGGAACCTTGATTGGTCCCACAAAATCACGTGGGCTGGCAACTGCAGGAATAATCTGTTTATCCTTGTGAACTTCCTGCGGCACAGTAAAAGGCTGACCATTGACATAGACCTGCTTGGCCTTCACTTCAATAACATCACCCGGAACCCCGATAACCCGTTTGATAAAATCACGGCGATCAAAGTAGGATTTCCCTTCATCCTCAGGGAACTCAAAAACAATAACATCTCCACGCTCCGGGTTTCTCAGAGTGAGATAACGGTCGTCTGAAAATGGGACCTTGGTCCCATAAATAAATTTATTCACCAGCAGATGGTCACCAATCAGCAGGGTGTCAAGCATCGACCCAGACGGGATTTTAAACGCCTGAAACAGAAACGTCCGGATAATCAGGGCTAGAACGACTGCGACAATAAGCGCTTCTGACCATTCACGGTACCACGGCTTCTTGGGACCGATTGTCTCTTTTTTCTTGAACAGTGACATAATTATTACTCTTTAACTTTTAAAATTGCCAGGAAAGCATCCTGGGGAAGTTCGACACTGCCGACCTGTTTCATCCGTTTTTTACCTGCCTTCTGCTTTTCCAGCAGTTTTCTCTTACGGGTGATATCACCACCGTAACATTTGGCGGTCACGTCTTTACGCAATGCCTTGACTGTCGAACGGCAATAACCTTGTTACCGATAGCAGCCTGAATAGCAACCTCATACTGCTGACGCGGAATAACTCTTCATTGGAGACCAGTTCACGACCACGGAACTGAGCTTTGTCCTGATGGACGATAAGCGACAACGCATCAACAATGTCACCATTTATCAGGACATTGAGACGAACCAATTTACTGATCCTGAAATCGAGGTGTTCATAATCAAGCGAGGCATAGCCGCGAGTGACCGACTTGAGGCGATCAAAGAAGTCGAGAACAATTTCATTGAGTGGCAACTCATAAACAACCATAACCCGATTTGAAGTCAGGTACTTGAGCTCTCTCTGTACCCCGCGTTTTTCGATACACAGATTCAGGACAGGACCGACAAATTCATTTGGCACATGGATGGAGGCCAGGACAAACGGCTCCTCAATCGTATCAATAAACTGAATGTCGGGGAGCATATTGGCGCTTTCAACCTCAAGCTCTTCACCTTTGGTGGTGGTCACCCTGTAAACAACGGTTGGGGCCGTTGTGATAAGCTCGACACCGAATTCACGCTCCAACCGCTCTTGAATAATTTCCATATGCAACAGCCCAAGAAATCCACAGCGGAAACCAAAACCCAGGGCCAGGGAATTTTCAGGTTCAAAGGAAAATGCCGCATCATTCAGACGTAATTTTTCCAGGGCATCACGTAAAGCGTCGTAATCGGCAGAATCGATGGGATACAAACCGGAAAAGACCATCGGCTTGACTTCCTGATATCCCGGCAGGGCCTGTTCAGCCGGTTTGTGAAGATGAGTAATGGTATCGCCGACCTTGGCATCTTCAACGACCTTGATTCCGGCAATAATAAACCAACCTCTCCGGCAGATAATTGGGCAGTTCTAACGGATGAGGGCTGAAAGCACCAACCTTTTGCACCTCATAGACTCCACCTGTCGCCATCAGTTTAATTTTCTCACCCTTCTTGACCGTACCTTCCATGATCCGGCTCAGAATTATCACGCCTGATAAGAATCGTACCAGGAATCGAAGGTCAAGGCCTTGAGTGGAGCATTCGGGTCACCACCAGGAGCCGGAACTCTCTCCACCACAGCTTCGAGAATTTCAGCAATCCCCTTCCCCTCTTTAGCGCTGGCGAGAATCGCATCGCTGGTGTCTATGCCGATAATTTCTTCGACCTCCTCCTTAATCCGCTCAGGCTCAGCACTCGGGAGATCAATCTTGTTCAGCACAGGAAAAACTTCAAGATCCTGATCAATCGCCATATAGACATTGGCCAGGGTTTGAGCTTCAACACCCTGGGCGGCATCGACAACCAGCATTGCCCCTTCGCAGGCCGACAGAGATCGGCTGACTTCATAGGAAAAATCTACGTGGCCAGGGGTATCGATCAGATTGAGGATGTAGTCTTGACCATCCTTGGCTTTATAATTCAGCCGAACAGCCTGGGCTTTAATCGTAATCCCACGCTCCTGCTCCAGTTCCATCTTATCGAGGTATTGATCGGACTTTTCCCGATCGGTCAATGCTCCTGTTGCCTCTAAAAGACGGTCGGCCAGAGTCGATTTACCATGGTCGATATGGGCGATGATTGAAAAATTACGTATTTGTTTCTGGTTCATCAGTTTCCGATTTTATAAAGAGAGTAAAACTCTTACGTTTACGTTGTTATAAGCCCTCAAGATTTACAGTTTTTTTAACCGCTCATATTAGGCTTGTCAGCCTTTCTTTGTAAAGAGATTAATCACCTGACTGACCTAAATCAGCACGTCTTCCAGCAGCTTTCACATTGAGCGGATTCACTACGAAAGCGGAGTAAAAATCGGTTTTCCGCTCTTTTACAAAGGTAACAACCTCAGTCAGCATCTAATTTCAAGATCAAAAATCGACACCGGACATGTGACCCTCCCCGAGAGACTTAAACTTTCAGCATAAAGTCGTTTGCCTGTTTTCTTTTTCCATTTTCTCCACCAGTAACTCTAATTGAATGATTTTCAGCAAGGCCCTTGGAAAAGTAAACACGCTATGCTATAAGCATAGGTCTGTGATTACAATGACTTTTTAGTCTCGGAGTGTATTCAATATGGAACGTTCAATCGTTCTCAGCAGGAACCGGTTGAGGTTGTCTGCCCCAAATGCCGTTATACAGAAATTGTTTATTTTCCAGTAGACGACCTTCCCATGTGTCCAGACTGTAAAATCCGCATGTCGATTTCAGAACTTCTTGACGAAGGCAAATCATATTAATATTTTACTGCCGCCTGCTGACGGCCCAACCTATTATTTATTGAATTTGGAGAAAACAATGAGACGACTGAAGCTTGTTCTTGTCTGCCTGCTGACACTTTGTTTTGTATTACCCGGCATTGCAACCGCCGACACACTTAAGGAAATTCAAGACCGTGGAGTCCTGCGCATCGGCACCGACCCCGGCTACATGCCCTTTGAAATGACCAACCAGAAAGGCCAGATCATCGGTTTTGACATCGATCTGGGCAAGCGTGTCGCTAAAGCAATGGGTGTAGAACTTGAGGTCGTCAACACTGCTTTTGACGGTATTATTCCAGGCCTTTTAACCGACAAGTTCGACATCATCATGGCTGGCATGACCCTGACTCAGGAACGGAACATGAAGGTCAATTTTGCGTTGCCTTACATTGTAGTCGGTCAGTCCATTCTGATCCACAAATCGATTGCCGACGAGGTCAAATCCTACAAAGACCTTAACGATAAAAAATACAGAGTTGCTTCAAAACTCGGAACCACCGGTGAGCAGGCCACCAAGCGTATGATCTCAAAAGCGACCTACCTGTCCTTTGAAACAGAGCAGGAAGGTATTCAGGATCTGCTCAACGGCAAGATTGACGCATTTGTCTATGACCTGCCCTTCATGCTATTGCCAACGCTGAAAAGAATAATGGAAATCTTGTATTTCTTGACGAACCCTTCACCTACGAGCCTCTGGCCTGGGCTGTGCGTCCCGACAACCACAATCTGATCAACTGGCTCAACAATTTCATGAATCAAATCAAAAGCGACGGAACCTATGAGAAAATTTATGCAAAGTGGTTCCTCAGTGACAAGTGGCTCAAACAGGTACAACAATAATACCTGACTTTCTACTATTGAACGGGGTGCGCAGAATCACGTGCGCGCCCCGTTGTTTTTTGCTTTTTGGATTAATAACGTGAGTAAAGATTTAAAACATTGGTTATGGACCTCGCTGACCCTGCTGGTTTTATTCGGCATGGGTGCCGGCCTGTGGGTTGCGACCAAAAAAGTAGATTACAACTGGCACTGGAATCGCGTTCCTCAATACTTTTTTTATTACAATGAAACAGTTGAAAACGCCCCCTTCGACGCCCATGTTGAGAACATCAAAACAGCCGGGAAACGTTCAACCATCACCATTGTCAGTGACTCGGGTGAGACTGAAAACCTGGTTGTGGCAACTGAATCTGTTGCTGTCGATATCGACGAGGACCTGTTCGAAGGTGATCATATAGGTGCCAATTTCGAATGGAAAATCGGGCCTCTGACAAACGGTCTCATTGTAACCCTCTGGATTTCTGCTGCCGCCAGTTTCTTCGGCCTGATCATCGGTCTGATCACCGGCCTCTGCCGCGTTGCTAACAACGTAACCTTGCGGCAGTTATCGATATTCTATATTGAACTTATTCGCGGGACACCGCTGCTGGTCCAGATATTTATTTTCTACTACTTTCTTGGAACCGTTCTGGATATCGATCGTTTTGTCGCCGGCATCTGTGCCCTGGCAATTTTTGCTGGGGCATATGTAGCGGAAATCATACGCGCCGGGATCCAATCGATTCCCAAAGGCCAGATGGAAGCAGCCCGTTCCCTGGGGATGAACGTAGCTCAGGCAATGATCCATATCATTCTCCCCCAGGCGTTCAAACGCGTTTTACCCCCATTGGCAGGTCAATTCATCAGCCTGATCAAGGACTCATCCCTGGTTTCGGTAATTGCAATAACGGATCTGACTAAAAGTGGTCGAGAGGTTATCACTTCAACCTTCGCCGTATTTGAAATCTGGTTCATCGTTGCCCTTTTGTACTTCATAATGACATCGGCATTATCGCAGGTTATTGCCTGGGTTGAGCGGAGGCTAGCAGTCAGTGATTAAAACAGTCGATTTGAAGAAAACCTTTGTCGGTCGCGGACAGACCGTCCACGCTGTCGACGGAGTCACCGCGCACATCAAGCCGGGTGAAGTCGTTGTTATTATTGGCCCTTCAGGATCTGGTAAATCGACGTACCTGCGCTGTCTGAACGGACTGGAGACCCTGACCTCAGGCCATATCCACGTTGATGGAATTGATCTGGCGGATCGTAAACCGACCTCAACAAGGTACGCCGCGAAGTCGGTATGGTATTTCAGCAATTCAACCTTTTCCCACATAAAACAGTTCTGGAAAATCTGGTGCTGGCTCAAATGGTTGTGCGTAAACGCAACCGTGCTGAAGCAGAAAAAAAAGGGCCGCGAACTGTTGGCCAAGGTCGGTATTGCTGAAAAGGAAAAGAGTATCCGATCCGCCTGTCCGGCGGCCAGCAACAGCGGGTTGCCATCGCCAGGGCGTTAGCCATGGAACCCAAGGTGATGTTGTTTGATGAACCGACCAGTGCCCTCGACCCAGAGATGGTCGGTGAGGTCCTTGAAGTCATGAAACAGCTGGCCCGCGAAGGGATGACCATGGTCGTCGTCACCCATGAAATGGGATTTGCCCGTGAGGTTGCGGACCGGGTTCTGTTCATGGATCACGGCAAACTGGTCGAAGAAGGGACACCGGAGCACTTTTTTACCAATCCTCAGGAAGAGCGAGCCCAAATGTTTTTAAAGCAGGTCCTCTGATCCTCGGCGCTATTATGGATGTTTAAAGGGGACAGGACACAGAGCCTGTCCCCTTTTTTATTGTGCGGACACAGTTTGTCACAGATTTTCTATTGAAATGTGTCTATGCTTTCCCCACTGAATCACATAAGCTTCTCAGCCATGCAGATAGAAAATAAAAACATGCCTTCGAGATGGTGCCAAAGCTGTCTGGCCGATCTGCCTTGGATACTTCCCTATTGGACTCGCCCTCGGCGTTCTGGCTCAACAGGCCGGATTAACCTGGTGGGCCGTGGCCATGATGTCGATTCTGGTCTTTGCCGGCAGTGCTCAGTTTATCGGGATCGCGATGATCGCGGCCGGAGCTTCAACTCCAGCAATCATCCTCACCACCTTCATCGTCAACCTGCGGCATACCCTGATGAGCTCTGCCCTCGCCGTATACCTGGCCGGTATCAACCGACGCTTTCTGGCGCTATTTGCCTACGGCATAACGGACGAAAGCTTTGCTGTTAACATGAGTCACTTTCGCGATGGGGGCTGGGACCGCTGGCGCGCCCTGATCGTCAACCAGCTGGCAAATTCAACCTGGTTTATGGCTACGGTCACAGGTTCACTGGTTGGTCAATTTGTTCCCCAAGGTGCATTCGGGATCGACTATGCCCTGACCGGCATGTTTATCTGTCTGCTTGTGTTCCAGCTGCAAGGTCGCATTTACATTCTCACCGGATTGATTGCCGCAGTGGTTTCTGTCGCCTGGTATGTGATCATCCCGGGAGACTCCTATATTGTCGGAGCCTCAATCTGTGCGGCAACCTCTGGCTACATGCTCCAGCGTCGCTACAGGAAAACAAATAGATGAATTTCTCCGACTACTTCTTGCTTTTTTTCGGTATGGGTCTCGTCACCTACCTGCCTCGCGCCCTCCCCTTGATCTATCTGGCACATAAAAAAATGCCTCAGGGTTTAATCGACTGGCTCGGTCTGATTCCAGTAGCAGTCTTGAGCGCATTGCTGGCCCCTTCACTTTTTATTGAAGCCCCCCAGCAGAATTTTTCTTTTTCCAAACCTGAAATGTTGGTTGCAATTCCGACGTTGCTATTTGCTCTCAAAACACGTAGCCTTGGCGGCACAGTCCTGGTAGGAATGTTCCTATACTGGCTGGCAGGTCTTTTTCTTTTGAACAGGTAAAAAATTTATGTCACTAAGTGGAAAACAGGTCCGTTTCCTAAGAGGTCTCGGACATCACCTCAAACCTGTGGTCATGATCGGTAAAGATGAAGTCTCAGAAGCCGTTATCAGCGCAACGGATGAAGCTCTGGGGATTCATGAGTTGATCAAGGTCAAGCTACAGGAAGGCTGTCTCGGGGATCGCAAAAAACGTCGCAGCGGAGCTGGCAAAACGAACCAAATCTTCAGTCGCCCAGATTCTGGGCCGAGTTATTCTTCTTTATCGCCAGTCTGAAGAGCAAAAGATATCTCTCCCAAAATAAGATAATGTATCAGTTTGATATTTCAAAAGAGCCGCTGTCCAATCCCGAACTTAAAGCGGAGATATCCTACCTTAAAGAGATCCGAAAGCAACAGATCAAGCAATCGTGTATTTCCGATGTGGTCCATGCGTTCTGCTTTATCGCTCTCTTCTTCAGTCATCAGATAGATGTTATGCCATTATGGTTGCCGTGGGAATCAGCACCGTCACGGCAATTACAATGGCTATGCTCAAAAGCCAACGAAACACTGCCGGCCATGTCAAAACAACGGTGGTTGCGATCGGTGCAGGCATCCTGATTTTCTGTACATTGCATATTACAATGGAAACCTCCATACTCGGCAGTATTGTTGCAGCCGTGATCGGCCTGTCGATTGTCATTGTCGGAGCAACTCTTGGTCGCAATGTCAAGGTCGTGACGAAGGCTCTGGAAAATATGAAAACTTTTCAAGATGATGAAGATGCACAACATGAACTGATCAGGCTCTGCCACGAGCATCCTGAACTGGAAGAATACCGCGAGTTGGCGGCACAAAACCTGCGCCCCCACCTCACTTATGGAGAGCTGTCAGCCATGCGTCAGTGGAGTAAAAATAAAAAGTTCAGATCAGGCCCTTTCGAATGGCTCATAAAGACGCTTATACTCATCCTGAGCATAGCGATCAGTCATACTGGCAATATAGTCGCAAATCACCCGCTCCACGCCGAACTGGTCAAAACGGCGTTGATGCCTCTCCGGTAGGAGAGTCGGATTAGCCATGTAGTTTTCAAATAGCAGAGTCAGAAAGCGTTCAGCTTTAACTCGCATTCGCTCAACCTTGGAGTGGCGATAGAGACGTTTATACAAAAACGTCTTCAGCTGTTTGTTTTTCTCCGTCATCTGCGGACTCAAGCTGACCAGATTGTGCGGTTGACTGCGTACATCCTCCATCGTTTTAATCTTTTTCAGGGAGATATTAGCGACAGTCGTGGCAACCAGATCCTGAATCATATTGCCAATTAAATAGCTGATGGTCTGGAGGATATGACGCTTTTCGTCCAAGCTCGGATAACGACGGCCGATCATCAGGTAAGTTGTCTGCCACAACTCGACTTCAGCCAATTCTTTCAAACAGATATAGCCCGCCTTGAGTCCATCATCAATGTCATGATTATTATAGGCAATCTCATCGGCCAGATCGATAATCTGCGCTTCGAGCGTCGGTCTCCGGCCCGGATCAAATGTCGCTTTTGCCAGAGGACCCGCCTGGTCGTAATCAGAGGAATGCTTGATAATTCCTTCGCGGGTCTCCCAACTGAGATTGAGACCATCAAAATCCGGATAGCGGTGCTCAAGGATGTCGACTATTCGCAGAGATTGACGGTTATGCTCAAATCCACCGTAATCCTTCATCAATCGGTCGAGGACCGACTCTCCAGTGTGACCAAAAGGCGTATGACCCAAATCGTGGGAGAGGGCCAAAGCTTCTACCAGATCTTCATTAAGTTTCAGGGTCCTGGCGATGCCGCGTGCAATCTGGGCAACCTCAAGTGAATGTGTCAGGCGGGTTCGATAATAGTCCCCTTCATGATTCACAAAAACCTGAGTTTTATACTCAAGCCGCCTGAAAGCTGCGCAATGAATGATTCTGTCACGATCGCGTTCATAGACGGGACGGTGATCTTTAAAAGGTTCTTCATAGCGTCTACCACGGCTTTTGTTGCTGCGAGCGGCATAACTGGCTAAATTTTCTTCAAACATATCGATCTCCCAAGCTGAGGTTATCTGATGTTTTCAGCATGGCATAAGGCTGAGTCACAATATGTCACAGATCAAGAGCTTGACCACATTTTCACCCCTAACACCACCAGAATCAGTCCAAGAAAAATATTTATGCCAGACTGAAAGGAATAAAATCCTTTCTGTATACGTCGGTCTGATAGCAACATCGCAATGGCACCGTACCAGAACATGGCGACCAGGAAGACCAATCCACACAGCAGAAGCTTGGCCCAGAAGGGAAAATCTGGCCTGCCTACCAGAGAGAACAGGCTCAGATAAAAAGCCCAGGCCTCGGATTGGTCATATTGGTCAGCAGACCGCGCATGAATAAGGATAATGCGCTATGCTGAGCGTAACGGACTGTTTTGCTCCGGCTTATTGATCTCGACCGTGCCCGACGCCGGATCAGCATGGTCAAACCAAGATAAACCAGGTAGCCGCTGCCCAGAGACCGAACAAGGAGCGCAAAATGGGGAGGAATCGAGAATCAGAATCAACCCGAATAATCCGGCCACAGCAAACAGGGTACTCCCGATTGCAACTCCCAGCGCGGTGTACATCACTTCCCTGCGGGAGCGATTCAGGGCAGTATTAAGCACAAGAACAAAATTGGGACCAGGGCTGATGATGGCCATGGAAAAGACAAAAAGAACTGAAAAAACGTTCAACCAGACGGAATCCATAAAAAAACCTTGATCATAAAGACAGAACTTTGATAAGTAAGTTCGATTCAAAATCTGCGAGCGAGACAGTCTAACCTATGAGAATAATCAGTGGAACAGCCCGTGGGCGTCAACTGGCAACCTTTCCCGGCAAAGAGATCAGACCAACACCTGACCGAGTCAGGGAAGCACTGTTCAGTAAACTCACCAGCCGCATCGGGGCTTCAATCAATTGAGAGTTCTTGAATTGTTCTGTGGCAGCGGTGCTCAGTCACTTGAAGCATTGAGTCGCGGGGCGGCCTTTGCCGTCATGGTCGACAACGGTCATGACGCTATCGTAACAACCGCAGACAACATCAAGCGCTGCCGTTTTGAAGCGAAAACCCGTCTGATCAAGCAAGATGTTTATCAAGCACTCAGCCACCTTTCGTCGGAAGCTCCCTTCGACCTGATCCTGCTCGATCCTCCCTATCGACAGGGTCATGTTCCCCAAGTTATCAAACAGATTGAATCGAGACAACTGTTGGCCGACAATGGCCTTATCTGTGTCGAAACCGCCAAAGGTGAAGACCCTGGTGAATACACCAGCTTTGACCTGCTCGATAACAAAGTTTACGGCACGACACAAATTTACCTTTTCAGTAAGACAGAGGACTGCTCATGAACCGCCATATCGCAATTTACCCCGCTCTTTCGATCCATTTACCAACGGACATATGGATATAGTCAATCGTGGCCTGGAAATCTTTAATACCGTGATTATCGCGGTTGCCCGCAACTCAGACAAAAACAGCCTCTTTACTGTTCCTGAACGGGTTGACATGATCAGTCGTTAACTGAGCATAATCCCCGAGTCAAGGTCGAAACATTTGAAGGTCTGCTTGTCGATTATGTGGTTCAAAAAGAAGCCAGGGTTATTTTACGGGGGTTGCGGGCTGTAACCGACTTTGAGTTTGAATTCCAGCTGGCCCAGATGAATCACGCCGTCTGCGAAAAAGTTGAAACCCTGTTCATGATGACTTCACCCGACTGTGCTTATCTCAGCTCATCAATCGTCAAGGAAGTTGGTAGGCTTGATGGTGACATCACCAAATTCGTACCGCCGCTGGTTAAAGAAGAACTGAAAAAAAAATTCGCCCGTAAATAATAGCTTACGACTTAAATCCTTCGAGCTGGTCGACAAGCGCCTCTGACTTTACTACGACCAGCTCAGCAGTTTTCGCCTCCGTCAGTACCGATTGACATTGTTGCCGCCCACGCTGAATTCATTCATTGTCAGTTTTTTGAATGAACATAGCGCCCCCACCACAACTTATGTTATTAGCAGAGACCTACAAAAGGCCCAGAAATTCATGGGTTTGTGGAATCACTCTGACATTACGATGACAGTCGGCGACAACAGCCTGCATATGCAGTAAGCGTTCAGTCGACACAGCAACCCTGTTATTGATCGTAACCGGTTGAATAACCAACGGAATATGCTTGGCAATACCACTGACCAGATCTCCCGCCAACTGAAGTTCAAGGTCTGGCGTCTGTTCGCCAACCACGACCTTAACATAAGTCTGCACCCGGTCAGCAATTTCAAGGAAGCGCCGGTGGGAATCCCAATCGGTGCGTTCTCCGCTTAACGAATGTAATTTGACATCCATGGAAACCCAGTCAAGATATTGAATCACGGTTTCAAGCTGATCGGGCAAGGTTCCGTTAGTTTCCAGATAAACGGGCAGCTCTGCACTTAACTGCGGTAACCACTGAGCCAGCGTCTCAGCGTAAAGAAGTGGCTCTCCTCCTGTCAGGCTGATTGAATGATGAGCTGCAGGCAAAGCAGCCTTCCAGTGCCTGACAAGGTCGATTATTTGCTGAATCGCAACAGGATTTTTCCACTCTATCATTTTTCCGCTACCGGGCTGTTCCTCAACCCGGCATACAGCAGTTTCAGAAAAATCAGTATCGCAATAATGGCAATCCAGATTACATCCGGGCAAACGGATAAAAACCTGGCGACAGCGACCAGCAGCCCCTCACCCTGAATAGATGAAAATATTTCGATCAGATCAATCTTTGGTATAGGTTGCATAGGCATTATCCGATTCCCACACGGTCACTTTTTCCACCTGGACGTCATAATCAGCCAAACTGTCAACCAGACGATCGAAAACAAACCTGGAAATATGCTCCGACGACGGGCTGATCCCCCTGAATGCATCAAGGTCATTAAGATACTTGTGATCCAGATAGTTCATCACTTCTTCGTGTGTTTCTTGAGGATTTTAAAATCGATACCAAGGCCGGCATCGTCGAGTTCAGCGGCCATAACGGTGACTTCAACCTTCCAGTTGTGGCCGTGAAGATTTTCACAATCGCCCTGGTAATTCAATAGGTTGTGCGCGGCTGCAAAATGGGTTTGGATCGTCAAATGATACATTTATACTCCTTAAAATTCGGTCTCTTCCTGATCGTACTGCGGAGAGTCGTCTCCCTGAATCGCGTAGTCTTCGTTCGACCAGCGACCAAGATCGATCAAGCGGCACTTCTCTGAACAGAACGGCCGTGAGGGGTTATCGTGCCAATGAGTCTCAGCGCCGCAGCGCGGACAGGAAATCTCTATTTTTTTCATAGATTTACTATAATGCTTTCAGGTTAAGAAGAAAACGGGAGTCATTGAAAAAGACTGCTATCCGAGGTAGAATTTTTAATGCGAAAACAAGTTTATGTCAATCTTACTGATAAATTCTATCAGCAATAATATATAGCCAACTCGACAGAAGACAGGTCATCAGCGCGGTAATCAAGGTATATGCACAGGATATGCGCACAATATGAAAGCTGAAAAACAACACCCACAACCGACTTAGCGTCGCAAAACACCTGCAGAGCTGCAGCAGAGTTCTGTTTCGTATAAACCGACAGGCAGGAAAAGGAGGTTACACATGACGGATTCGGACATTAAACCGAACATGGTTGGAATCAATCACGTTGCTCTCGAAGTCGGAGATATCGAAGCCGCCTTGAAATTTTATGGCACTTTTTTCAACTTCACGCTACGCGGTCAAGGAAAAGGAATGGCATTTATCGATATGGGCGATCAGTTTTTGGCCTTGGCCGAGACTGAGCAGCAAGACCATGATCGACATCGCCACTTCGGACTGGTTGTTGATAACCGTAGCGGTCTGCGTGAAAAGCTGGAGCAGAAAAAAGTCGAATTGATTCCGGGAAGAGGCTTGAACTTCCGCGATCCATGGGGAACTTTATCCAGGTGGTTGAATATGGAGATATTCAGTTCAGCAAGAGTGATGCAGTGTTGAGAGCCATGAAACTGAATCTCAGCAAGACTCCTGAAGCAATCGACGAATTACACAGCAAAGGACTGCTTTAACCGGAATTCGAACGCTGACTGTTCCTCTGCCCAGCTGCCGGGAGAGGTGCTTTACAGAAATCGCTCAAGCTGCGCCCGATAAACCTGATCCATATCGAAACTGTGCAAATAGACAGATTGCAACAGAGCATAACCACCTCCAATAGCATTCTCAGGACTGTTACTATTTGTTCTGATTTCATATTGCATGCCGGGATTGATTCGAGGGGTCCTCTTATGTTGGCAGGTCGATCACAATTAAAAGAGTTCGCCAGTATTCTACTGCTACTCTATTTTCTACTCAGTACCAGTTTCGCGCATGCGTCTTTCTGGTGCCAGCCCTCCGAGCGCCCCCTCATCTGAAATCAACCGACAGGCAATGCCTACCTCTGAGCACCGCGGAAGCAGATGTCAGGCACCATCCTGATCTCCTTCACAAGGCATCGTCCGACCTCTCGTGCAGAACGGCAGACTGCTTCGATTCCCCTGCTCTTCTTTCTGCTGTCACGCCCACAAGTCAATCGCCGCCGCGTATCAAAAATGTACCCACAAACTGCTGCCGGCCAAATGCGCCGTTTATGTCAGCAGAACAGCGGACAGCCTCCTGGGCGGGAGAACAGTCGCCCCATCTTTGCTGCCCCGACGGCAAGCTCTGACGGCTCTGCGCATCGCCGTCCTTCTGCATTAATCCAATTAGACAGACTGCTCCGTTCGTTCATCTGCATTCAGCAGAGTCCTTTGCCTCGGACCGTTTCATTTATACCAGGTAACAGGCTTGAGCAGAATCGTCTAACCGCTTATGAGGCCGTAGCTGCGTCTCTTCATAAAAACAGGTGTCTACATGCAAACGAAAAAGGTGTTTTATGCGTAATTTTATCTTGATAATCCTGCTGCTGGTCATCGGGTCTGCAGCGTTGCTCAGCTACAAAAGCAATCAGACGGCTGAGCAGGAGCCGGTCAGGTCCGTTGTCGAAGGAGACATCGCTCCCGACTTCAAACTTGAAGACACAAAGGGCAACCAGGTATCGCTTTCCGAACTGCGCGGCAAGGTCGTCCTGGTTAACTTCTGGGCAACATGGTGCCCACCGTGCACCGAAGAAATGCCGTCCATGGAAGAACTCAACAAGGCTCTGGCCAACGAGGATTTTGTCATGCTTGCCATCAATACCGAAGAGAAAGGACGGACGGTCGTGCCCGAATTCCTGAAAAAAACCCCTTACAGCTTTCCCATTCTTTATGACGACAAGGGTGAGGTACAGAAACAGTACGGTGTCTACAAGTTTCCGGAGTCCTTCATTATCAACAAAGAAGGAGTCGTAGATCAGAAGATTATCGGCCCACTCCACTGGTCCAGTGTTAATCGATTTCCTATTTAAAAACTTATTAAAGGATAACAGCCGTGTTGCAACAAGCATCTGAAATCACATACTGATCGCATTTACTGCAGGTATATTGTCCTTTATATCACCTTGCGTTTGCCGTTAATTCCATCTTATTTGACCTACATCACCGGACTCTCTTTCAGCCAGTTGGACGAAGCTCATCCGAGCGCCAAAGTCCGTATGACGGTACTGCTTCATTCCCTCTGCTTTGTTCTCGGATTTTCAGTCATTTTCATTTTATTGGGGGTTATTGCCGGGATTGCTTCCAGTCAGATAGAAGCCTCTGTGCGAGAAGGATTGGAATGGGTTGAAAAAATCGGTGGAGTTTTGATAGTACTGTTCGGCATTCATATGACAGGTCTGTTTCATTTTGGTATCCTGCTGGGTGACAGACGTGTACAGCTGCATAAGAAACCAGGAGGTTTTATCGGTACGTTTGTCGTCGGTGTTGCCTTTGCTGCAGGTTGGACACCCTGTATCGGGCCGATCCTGGCGTCTATTCTGATGGTGGCAGCAACATCCGGCCAAGTCGGCCAGGGAATCGGATTACTGACTCTCTATTCCTTAGGACTGGGACTGCCGTTTATCTTGTCAGGTCTTCTGTTTCATCAGTTTCTCAGTGTTTTCAGTCGATTCCGCAAATACATCCGTGTAGTCGAAATCGCGACAGGTCTCATGCTGATAGCTGTCGGTATTATGCTCATACTTGACCTTTTGGGCCCTGTCACCATGTTTTTTATCGCTGGATTCCGGTCCGGGGATAGGACAGGAATGGAAGTCTCGTATCACATTCTTTAATCATTTCGACAACTCTTCATCGCATTTTGGAGGCCATTAGTTATGTCTCAGTCTGGTGACACATCGAATATGAACTGGACCTTGCTGTTTGCATCCTGCTTTAGCCAGTGTGGCCGTGACAGGAAGTGTCTTTTTCAGTTTTGTTCTGGAGTTTGAACCCTGTGTTCTGTGCTGGTATCAGAGGATTTGCTTATTCCCTCTGGTCCTCATTTTAGCTGCGGGATTGTTTCCATTCGACAAAACGTCGTTAAATACGCTCTTCCCCTCTCCTTGGCCGGAACACTCACAGCGCTGTACCACACCCTTCTCTATGCCGGGATCATTCCTGAACACATCCAACCATGCTCCAAGGGTGTTTCTTGCACAGAAAAGTACATAGAGTTTTTCGGTTTTGTCTCGATACCGATGCTTTCATTTTTTGCGTTTTTTAACCATAACAATCACACTCATCATCATAAAGAGGAGAACATCTTGAAATACGCTCTCGTTGGATTTACCTGTTTAGGTCTGGTTTTAGCGTTTATTATCGGCAGCAATTATTATAAGGATCAGCAAGCTGAAAAATACGGCTTTATGGCAAAGGAGAATGCTGAACTTTTCGTCCGTGATCATTCTCAAACCCTTGGCAGCGACGATGCCAAAGTTTATCTGGTTGAATTTATGGACCCGGCCTGTGAAACCTGTGCCGCCTTCGAACCATTCATCAAAAAAATCATGAACGCCAATCCAGGTAAAATCAAACTGGTCCTGCGCTACGCTCCCTTTCACCAAGGTGCTGATAATTACGTGCGGATGCTAGAAGCGGCTAAGAAACAGGGGAAATACTGGGAAGCATTGGATGTTATGTTTAAGTCACAGGCCACATGGGCCAGTCACAGCAACCCTCAACCTGAAAAAATATGGGATTTTCTTCCTCAGGCAGGGCTTGATATTGACCAACTGAAAAAAGATATGGAGGATCCGGCCATTACAAAGATTATCCAACAGGATCTGGCTGATGCAAAGGCGCTTAATGTTCAAAAAACACCCGGATACTTTGTCAACGGTAAACCACTTCAGAGCTTTGGTTACAAACAATTGTACCAGCTGATTCAAGCTGAACTGCAGGCAAAATATCCTCAATAGAAGGAACCACCGATCCAACTTAACATACCGTCCATACGGATCAAGAGCCGTGCATGATGTCAATTATCATGCGCGGCTTCCATCGTCAATTCGCCGATACGGCGCATTGACTGGTTAAGTTCAGCCTGAACCGGATCACCCTGGTGTTTTTGAGCGATTCATCAATTCCGGACAGAGTTTTTCCCGCAATTTTCCAGGCGGTAGATTTCTATACTCAACTCGCAGGAGAGTGCATCAACTGTTTCCCTGCAGCATACACAGGACCACTTCATGCTTGCGGGCAGCACTCCTGTAATAGTTTCGGTTTGGTTTTTTGCGGTCATTGTCAATCTCCTTGGATACGGGAACTTTATCCCAAATCAGTGTCCAAGAAAACCGGATCTAACTCATAACCGTCTGTTTATATTAACTTTTCATTCTTTTTTTAAGTTAGTAGCAGCAATATCAGTTCAAAAAGAAAGAGTCCAGTAAACGTGTCATAGTTTTAGCAGATACGATTTTTCATTATAAAGTTTTCAACATTATTTTTTGAAACCTTTGAAAGCCTGCGTAGCAAATCAAATGAAAACGTCCCGCAGGTGATACTGTTGTTTGAGCTGTGCTATCATCTTGAGGTAAAGATGAGCTGTCATCTCAGCGTCGGCCAGCACGGTGATGCTCACCTGCCGGAAGATTCAGCGCCCCAACAAGATATTCCAAACTGTGCTTTCTCAAGCTGCGATTCACCCGCCGTGAAATCAACATAGAACAGATCATCTCCTGTTTCCTGACATAACCACAGGTGGCCAGTTCGGCATCAAGAAAGCGCCGATCAAAGCTGGCATTATGTGCGACCAGAGGATGATCGGCAATAAAATCGACTAATTGCGGCACAACCTCTTCAGCATCAGGCGCGCAATTGAGCATCTTGTTGGTGATGCCGGTGTATTTTTCAATGAAACTGCTAACCTTGAAGCCAGGATGAATCAGGCTCTGAAAACGATCAACGATCTGGTCATCTGCAATTGCGACGGCCCCAATTTCGATGATTCGATCACCGCTATGGGGGGACAGGCCGCTGGTCTCAAAGTCGATGATAACTGTGCATGGTTTTAATCTGGTCAATGACATTTCTTCTTTTCTAAAATAAGTCGGGCCGTTATGAATCAAAACATTCTATTCAGCTTAATCGAGGGTAGCACTGACAGTCTTTCGTCCCCATTGTAAGGCTCGCGGATGAGAACCAAAGTACAGATCAAGTCGCCTCCTGCCCTTGATCGCCGATCCTTTATCTTCAACCCTGCCCCAACCTTAGCCATAAAAACAACACACAGAAGAAACGCACAGACAGACTCCAAAGCCCAGAAAAACCCCAACGGCAACAGTAAAAGAAAAGGCAAAATAACATAATTTTCCAGATCGTGATATCAGCTTAATAAACCGATCACAAGAGAATAAAATTAATAATTTTCTTTGGTCGTTGACAGTCGGTTAACGATCACTTAACCGCGATCAGGAAACGTTTGCTTGATTTTGCGGAAACCTGTCAACATTTCTTCGGCAAGGCGATCAATTTCTTTTGCACTCATGGGTGTTGAAAGTGCACCGCTGCATGAATTGATCAGGATAAAACCGTTGTCAAACAAGTGCTTCAAAAGCACTCTGATACGCTGACTTTCTTCTGCGTTGACAAAAGCTTGACGATAATTTACGGGTGCCTCCGCTTTCATATGCACACGGAACATGGATCCATCACCAGTGACACAAGCAGGGATAGCGGCGATGCTTATAGCCTCACTGATCTGCGTCCGAGCCCGTAGAGCCAGATGATTAAGACGATCAATCTCGGCATGATCAAATAATTCCATCGAAACTCGTCCGGCGACCATTGTTACAGGCTTGGCGGAAAAGGTCCCCGATTGAGGGAATAAAACCGTCTCTGCAAGAGGGTTCACAACATCCATCACCTCTTGCCGCCCAGCAAAAGCACCAACCGGAAAACCACCACCTATCAGCTTCCCCATGGCAGTCAGATCCGGACGAATCGGGTACCAATCCTGGGCCCCACCATAGCTGGAGCGGTAGGTGATCACTTCATCGTAAATCAACAAAGACCTGTTTTTGCGTGTCCAGCGGTGCAAAGCCTTGACAACTCCTCTGCGGCCGGAGACAGACAGATACGGTGGGCATCAGATCTATCAGTACGCAGGCCAACTGATCAGCGTGCCTGTCAAGTATGGCCAGCGCTCTCTCTGAATCATTGAATGGGATAACCACAACATCATCCAAAACGGAAACAGGTGTGCCGTGCGCAACGGGAACGCTGGAGGGTGCATCCATTTCTCCCCAGTTAGCAGGATTTGCGGTCTGGCTGATTTCAGCATAATCGTAAAGTCCGTGATAGGCGCCTTCCAGTTTTGCTATTTTTGATCGACCGGTGAAAGCCCGCGCTGCTTTTAAGCAGAACATGACTGCTTCTGTCCCGGAGTTAACAAAGCGTATACGATCAAAACCCGAGGTGCGCTGACACATGTGCTCGGCGTAAAGGACCTCTTCTTCTGTTGCCATTGAGAAAGCCGTCCCCTTCTGCAACTGCATCGTTACCGCTTCGACAACGGCGGGATGAGCATGACCGTGAATCAACGACGCCATATTATTGGCAAAATCGATCCGCTCTACCCCATCCAGGTCGGTGACATAACACCCCTCACCTTGAGCGGCATAGTAAAGATGGGATGAACGAAACAACGTACTGCGGCTGGCTCCGCCGGGCAGGACCTTAAGAGCGCGCCGGTAAAGCTGCATATTTTTTGTTCCCTTGGCCCCGGCAAAGTCTTTTGTGCGTGCCATTGTTTTTATATCTCCTGCTTAAGGATAAAATATCTCTTACGGTCGATTTTCAATGTTCCAAAATTTAAGCTATGTGCAGCCATTAGTATGACAGAGGCAGTGTACTGCCTGTTTCCATCAGCAAAAGGACTTCACCTTGTAGTCGTGGTTACGATCATCTATAGTCACCTGGGCATGAATCCGTCTCTCGGGTAAAAAGGATAGTCCTGTCTCGTCCCCTGCGACCGCCCATCTTTATTTTATCAACTTACAAAGGACAGACAATGGCACTGGCAGCAACTATCTTCAAAGTTACTCTACAGATTTCAGATATTGATCGTAACCACTATGCCGAACACGCTCTCACCCTGGCCCGACACCCATCGGAAACCGATGAACGGATGATGGTACGCATGCTTGCCTTTGCCTTCCACGCAGGAGAGCAGCTCAGATTTACCAAGGGTTTATGTGTCAATGACGAACCCGACCTGTGGCAGATGACACTCTCCAATGACATTGAATTGTGGATTGATGTCGGCCTGCCCGAAGAACGCAGGATACGTAAAGCCTGCAACCGTTCAAGAAGGGTCTGTTTGTACAGCTATGGCGGTCGAGGGGCAGATCTGTGGTGGCAGAAGAACAGAACTAAACTGCAGCGGTTTCCAAATCTTACTGTATTTGAAGTCCCGGAAGATGCGAGCCGAACACTGGAAAAGATGGTTGTGCGCAATATGCAGTTTCAATGCACGATTCAAGATGGAACAATCTGGCTGAACAACAGCGATCAAAGCCTCAGCATTTCCCCTGTGGTGAAAAATCGTCTCCATAAGAACTTAAAACCTGCAGATTCAGACCGATGACGATCCTTTTGAGATCGCCGCCATCGACACAACCGATTCATCCGGCGGGGTCTTGACTGCTCGTGAATAAACCAGCTGATTGAAAACTCTTTTTTATCACCTACTTAACAGAATCTCCTCCACATCCAACGAGCGGGTGATATCTTCCAGCTTTTGCATCAGCTGCTGTGCTCCGGGATAAGCTTTTGAAAGGACCAGAAAGATCTCCAGCTTTCCCATAGAGGTGGATTTCAGGTCAGGAACAGGATGGCTCGACAGGAGATCTGCCGCGGCTGATGCATAATCCAATAAGTAGTCGGCTCTTCCCTTTTTCAACATCTCAAAAGCCGCTGCATGGGTCCCTGCGACAACATTCATGACCCTGCTGGTGGGATCTTCAATGAATGAGCGCAGACCCGCATAGCTATAACCACGAATCGTTATAATTTTTTGCCGACCATCTCTTCTTTTGAAGCGATAGGCGGCTTGTCTGAAAGGAAATACAAATTCAAAGAGGCCGTATAAATCGGTTCGCGGCTGAAAACACAACAATCTTCAAAGAAGGAGCTTTACCAGGATGGAAAAATTCGTGATTCCGCTATGCAAATTGTAGAATAACGTTTTGCCGGGTAGGCTGTCGCATGCCAGGAAAGATCAGCGCGTTCCATCAAAGCCTCAACCAGGCTAATCATGGGTGAGGTGAGCTGTCCTTCATTATCGATTGAAGCGACAAAAATAGATTGATCCGGGTAGCCATATTCAATGTCCGTCCTTTCACCAACTCCTGAAAGTCCCGCTGTCAGCCCGTTTCCTGTAAAGATAAAGATCAGAAGGACACATAGAAGAGAGCGCATCATCTGCCACCTTTCGTCGCGACACCATCTCGTTATTTCACCCAGCCCCTACTGTAATCTCCTCCAATTGGTTACGAACACACACTGTTTTGACATTAGCAGTAGCAAATATTAATGCAGTTGTCAATTTCAGTCAAATCACTGCCAGAAAAAGGTCAGGACCGCAAAACATTTGCATTATCCGGAAAATCGTATAGCGATAGCCGCAAGCCTGCTTATTCATATGGCACCTGCTATTATTCGTGACTCGCAAGGGCTGATTCATACAGTCGCTGAGACCAACCATTGACCGCAATACCGTTAATAATGGCGAATGGAACACCACGTCCCGAATCCAGCTTTTTCTTTCGTCTGGCCGCAACCTTGTCCACTTCGATATCATAGACTTTAAAATTAACGCCTTTGCCGGCCAAATAACTTTTGGCCTGATCGCAGTAAGGTCACCAACTGGTCACAAAAATTTCTGCGATGATCCCCTGGTCAGCCATTTTTTGATGAACTTTGTCCATAGCATTTACACTGAGCGGTGTAAAATTCAACAAAGCAGCAACAATGAAACATAGCACTATGATTTTCTGGATTTCTTTTCAAAATATCTTACTCCATGGTTTCTGTGTATCTGGAAAAATGGGAATGTGGATTGCTAATACCTAGATAACAAAACCACTCAGCATCAACAATGTGGCTAAATCAAAGACGACAACATAGCACATGGGCAAAATGAAAGCTTTACGGAGATTTTCATATTCACAATAAAATCGACATTTATCTGTCCATAAGCACGATGATCTCCAGACTTCTCCAGCTGTACTCATCGGCCTTTCCTGGTATGATTGACTGGTCATTCATCAGAAAGGAACCTGCAATGTATCACATCTATGGAATGCCAAAGACCCGTGCTACACGAGTTGTCTGGGCACTGGAAGAGATCGGTGCCGAATACTGCTATCACCTTATCGATCTGGCCAAAGGTGAAGGACGGTCGCCAGACTTTCTAAAACTGAATCCCTCCGGCAAGGTACCGGTTTTGCGCGATGGCAAATTACTGCTGACTGAGTCTGCGGCAATCTGTACTTATCTGGCCGATCAGAATCCAGAATCACAGCTGGCGCCAGCGGTTGGAACAGTCCAGCGAAGTCAATATGATGAATGGTGCTATTTTATTCTCACTGAACTGGAGCAGCCGCTCTGGACAATCCATCGACACCGCTTTGTCTATCCAAAAGAAAAAAGGGTAAAGCAAATACTCGAAGTGGCAGCGTGGGAATTTCAGCGTGCAATCAATGTGTTGATCAAAAAACTGGGCCCACGTGATTATCTGGTTGGTGAAAACTTCTCCATAGCCGACCTTTTATTAACCCACACCTTGATCTGGGCGTGTGTATATAAGCTCGATCTCGATCATCCACAGCTCGAATCCTATCTGCAACGGATCAGTGGTCGCCCAGCCTTGGTCCGAGCCAAAGAGCGGGAAAAGGCCGAACAGAATTATCACTGACGCGTTAAACTCCCCCTGCAACGAATCAGGGACTAAGGGATTGCTTACCAGAGTATATCGTTTATCGCTGTAAAACAGTTCACTCATCGCATTCGCCCTTTGGGCAGAGCAGCAGCAATCTGAGATATCAGGAAATATCATTGGAGTAATCGTGCGGAAACAACTGCCGAGCTCAGCTCCAGCGTAACTCAACAGGAAGCTCTGCACGATAACAATTAATTAAGTTCGCGAGCATGATGCGGGAGAGGAAACAGAGGAGCAACACTCCTCCAGCAATACGTATCGGCAACAAGCGGGCAACTTGAGTGTTCATCATTTTGTCAGTGCCAGAGTAAGAAATGTCAATATGCCTCTCTGCAGAAGATGTTTTGTTCACCTGTTTTTCTCATCTCAAAAGAACCTGCATATAATAAAAAACCAATAATTAGCTTGATTTAACCATCTATTAGAATTAAGCTATTAAAGTTAATAAGCAGCAATAGAATCGTAATGCTTGGAATTGGTTCCATGGACGATAATTGCTCGACAAGAAGGGGTGTTATGAAAATAACAAGGCGAAAATGCTGCTATACTCAGGGTTATGTGTTTTAGAAAACCTATCTCTTCCCATTTTGACATTTGCTCAGCCCACCTCAAAATTGTCCATGCAGGCGCTCCATAAACAGGTTGCCCAACAGGCCAAACAGCTTGCGTTTGGACGAAACATTGATCTGACGATTCTTTTTCCCAAGGGAGCCTTGGGAAACCTCAAACCTATAGGCAAGCTGTTTACACAAATGACCGGGATAGAGATCAAATATTCCGAGGTCCCGTACGAGCAAATCAACACCCATATCATACTCTCGGCAATGGCTCAGAATGCAGAGTTTGATCTGTCATTACCTGCAACCTTTGCACTGCCGGACTTGATAGAGTCCTCTGCTTTGGAAAAGCTTGATCGATTTGCCGCAAAATATGAACCAGAGTATTTTCGAAACAATATCCTCTATTCTATGGGGGATTATTATAAGAGGCACTTTTATGGTTATCAAACCGATGGTGATACATACTTAATGTTCTACAATAAGGCTTGGCTACAAGACGTAACAGAGAAGCGTAAGTTTGAAAAAAAAGTATGGCCGTCCCCTGAAAATCCCAAAAACATGGCAAGAACTTGATGAAATGATCGCTTTTTTTCATCGCCCTGAAAAAGGAATGTACGGCGGATCACTATTCAGGATACCGGACTTCATTGCATGGGAGTGGTGGATGCGATTCATGCCAAAGGGTACTATCCGCTGAATGATGAATTGAAACCGCAAATCAATAATGAAGCGGGAATAAAAGCGCTGGAAGAACTCATCCACGTCTCACAATTTTTGGAGCCGGAGGTTAATGTAAACGGCTTATTTGAAAACTTTGAATCATTTAGCCAAGGAAACAAATTTTGCAATATCGGCTGGGGTGGTTCACAAAAATATTTTAACGGACCAGAATCCAAAGTTAAGGATAACCTTGTTTACAGCCCCGCTCCCGGAGGGATTATCAATGACAGGCTCATTCGAACCCCTATGTTTAATTGGGGCTGGAATTATACGGTCTCGTCCCAATCAAAAGAAAAAGAAATTGCCTATCTTTTTTCTCTTTTTGCCTGCAGTCCATATATCTCAACTCTGGCAATCAGTGAACCATCCGGTTACTTCGATCCGTTCCGTCAAGAACATTATGATGCTCCCCAAATTATCGACACCTATACCAAGGAGTTTCTCTCGGCACACCGAGAGAGTATGTCCAGAAGTATTCCCGACTTCTATCTAAAAGGGCAAGGCGAATATATGGCGGCATTGAAAGAAAACCTGATCAACGCCTATCGCCAGAAGTTATCTCCCAAACAAGCACTTGATCTGACAGCCAAACAATGGCAGCGCATAAGCGCTAAAATCGGAATTGAGTCACAAAACGAACAATGGCAGTTTTTGAAATCAACTTACCCCTCAGAACTGCGTGAGGTTCTCGGCTGATAAAATCGTATCCAAACTGAACACACACTAACCATCATTGGATATTTAAATGAGTGTTTTTAACAAGTTGCTTGTCTATTTTGTCGGAATTGCCTGGTGTCTCTGGTCGTAACCGGTATTTCGTCCTTTACCAGTTCCTACCTGAAGTCTGATTTACAGCAGATAATCACCAAAACACTTCCCAGTCTTAATGAGCTGTATCAACTATCAGAGCATATCACTCGCTTGACAACAGATCTGTCTTCGATTTCGCAGATTGAAAAGCATGCCGATTATTTGACCATAAAAAGAAATATAGAGAGCGAACAGCAGATCATAAAAAACAGTTTGGCCATATTATCGGTCAAACCGTCAACGATGACAATTCACCACAACTGACCAACGACTTAAATTCAATATTTTCAAACTTGAAAGAAGAACTTTTCTATATTGAAAAATTGATAAAAAACAAAAATGAATTCCACGAAAAACAGTCACAGACCCTCGCACTGGCAACAACAATTCAATCAGAATTGAAACGCATTCGTATCATCTCTGCAGATCATTTTCTGAAACAATCGCAGATAACAGAAAATTTTATCACTGAAAAAACAGATTGGGGTGGCATGTCCAGAAGCTATCAGACATTAATGGATGATAATTTCGATGCCGCAGAGAATTCGTTTGAGCTACATTTTCGTGCCCACACTCTGACCAATCTTATTCGGCAGATCGGGGAGACAAATTCTGTTGAATTCATCCATCAGCTGAATCAACAATATAACCTCAACATTCAGACAATATCACGTCTGGCCCTGACCTTGGGCCTGCAAGAGAGGCAAATGCTGAGTAAATACCTTCAACAAATGCAGCTCGGCATGGCAGGGTCAAAAAATATCTTCCAGATCAAACAGCAACAATTTAAAATCGAGCAATCAATTCAACAGTACAAACAGGAAAACCAGAAGCTCAGGAACAAAATAGCATATGCAGTGGATAACCTCATTCAGGACAATCGCTCAAAGATCTCCAGACAGGTTAAGAAAACTGAATTTATCAGCGATATAGGAGTTCGGGCAAATATTATCATTGGTGCTGCCTGCCTTTTTGCCGCTCTGCTCATCACTCGATATTTTGTTTACGGAAACATTATCTCCCGCCTTAAACTGCTCACCAATACCACCCGTAACCTTGCTTCAGGACAGCTGGACGTTGAAGTACAAATAAGAGGTAATGACGAATTATCTCAGATGGCAGAGTCCATTCAGGTTTTCAAAGAAAATGCCATTGCATTAGAGAATCATCGCGCGCTTCTTGAAGAACGTGTTGCAGAACGAACGTCAAAATTAACGCACGAGATAGACGAACATAAGCAAACAGCAGCAGCACTGCAAAAAAGTGAGACAAAATTCAGAAATCTTTATGAATTTTCTCGCGATGCGGTGCTTATCCTGGGTCAGGAACATATCATTGATTGTAACCGTGAAGCTTTGAAAATGTTTGGCGTTAAAAACAGAGCGAGATTGCCGGTCTGAGCATCTCCACTCTTTTTCCCTCCGTTCAACCGAGCGGCAGACCTTCCCTTCAAGGTTTTCAGGATTTTCTGCACCAAGCCTTTGCGGGAAAGGGTCATCTTTTTGAGTGGGTTTACAACGATAAAAAAGGAAAATATTTTTTCAGTGAAACCCTTCTGAGCGTTACCGAATTTGCTGATCAACTGGTCGTTCAGGCGGTTGTTCGCGATATTTCCAAAAGAAAACAGATGGAGGATGATCTGCTCGAAGCCAAGCAAACAGCTGAGCAGGCGGCAAAAGTCAAAGGTGATTTCCTGGCAAACATGTCGCATGAAATTCGCACTCCTTTAAATGCGATTATCGGCATTACTCATTTACTTTCATCGACAAAACTAACGCTCAAGCAGGAAGCTTATCTCCATAAAATGCAGTCTTCATCACGCATTTTACTGAGCATTATCAATGATATTCTTGATTACTCAAAAATAGAAGCAAGTGCTCTGAACCTGGAATATACGGAGTTCCTTCTTGAAGATATCCTACGTGATGTTGGCGATGTCAATGCCAATCGAGCGCATGATAAAGGATTGGAGTTATTGTACTCCTGCGATTCTTCTCTCGACTGTTATTTAAAAGGTGATCCCCTGCGGTTAGTGCAAATTCTTAACAACCTTATCAGCAACGCTATTAAGTTCACAGACTCTGGTTCCGTTGTCTTAAATGCGGAAGTTGAAGAACGGATAAATGAGCAGATAACTGTTCGTTTTTCTGTCAAGGACACCGGAGTAGGACTGGACAGAGATCAGCAAGAAAACCTTTTGCGGCTTTTACCCAGGCAGATACATCCGTCACAAGAAAACATGGTGGAACGGGATTGGGGCTATCCATCAGTAAACGTTTAATTGAACTCATGGGTGGCCATATGTGGGTTGACAGTGAAATCGGCAAAGGTAGCCAATTTCACTTTACCGTACAACTCGGCTTGGCCTGTGATAAACGGAAAAATGACGAAATGCTACCTGAGCATTTCAGAAATTTACGCGTTCTTATAGCAGCGGAAAACCCTGAATTAGGCCTGATTCTAGAAAACATTCTTGGAAAGTTTTGTACTGAAATCAAACAGGCAAGCTCTATTTATGATGCCCTTGAAAAAATAAAAGAACGCTCAGAGCCCATATGATTTAATCATGCTTGATCATCGACTTAAAAATATTCAGGATGACGAAGTCATCAGGCAATTGAAAACATCTGGGCCGCACATTCCAACCTTTAAAACAATTATGATCTCTGTTTTCGGCCAGGATCATACTGAAAATCAGGCGAGTTCAGTACCGTTCGATACCAGCCTTTATAAACCGTTCTCTCCATCCGATGTGTTCGACGCCATAGCTGTTGCGATGGGAAGTTCACACATTGTCCAAAAATCGATGAAAGGCACAAGCATCCCAGATCAGGATGATATGAAAAAACTACGGGGTGCTAGGGTTTTACTGGTTGAAGACAATGAGATTAACCAGGAGATTGCGACAGAAATGCTGTCTTTAGCGGGAATACAGGTCGTGGTTGCCAATCATGGTCAAGAAGCGCTCAGCATTCTCGATAATACGGTTGTCGATCTTGTCCTGATGGACATTCAGATGCCGATCATGGACGGCTATGAAGCGACTCAAAGACTTCGTGCGGATAACAGGTTTGCAGACCTTCCAATTCTTGCCATGACGGCAAATGTCATGGAAGAAGACCGCCGGAAGGCGCATGAGACCGGCATGAATGGGCATATAGCTAAACCCGTCAACCCCAAGGAACTGTTTCAGATTATCGGCAATTGGATTAACATTGACCCAACAAATGCCACTAAGGATTTAACGGGGTGAGCCGAAGGTGATGACACAGGCGCCAATCACGACCAGCGAAGACTTTGATATGAAGGCCGGATTGAACCGTAGCATTAACCCATCATGAAAAGTGGGATGGTAATGGCCATCCTAACGTCCTTGCCTGGGAAAACATCTCTCTGGCAGGACGCATTGTCGCCATAGCCGAAGTCTTCAATGCGCTCACCTGTGAGAGCGCTTATAAAAATGCCTGGTCTGTGGATAAAGCCGTTGACCACATGAAGCAGGAGATGGGGAGCCATTTCCCAATTCTTCGGCCGGATTCAACAATCCCACTTATGTGTCTGATGATTCTTTCGTTACCGTTAAGTATGAGGGTTCTCCTTCTGTGTTTTGTTGGTTTGGATCGCACCTCCATCAAAACCGGCAACCCTCACTTTTTCAAGTTCGGTGTCAGGTCAAGTCGAGACTATTTCACATAAATCGACTGCAAACTGCCTGCTCGGCCCAATGTCCGATCCTGTTCGACACATAGCTTTGATTATTCGCTCTCAGACGACTCATTTTCGACGCGATCTGCAAAAAAACATGACAGGATCCTAGGCATTTCCCTTCAACAATGTCGTCTCCAAAGGCAAATATTCAACCTTGATGACTTCAAGTTCACGTTCTCCACCAGGGGCTTTAAAAACAACGACATCCCCCTCTTTTGCCCGCAATAACGCCCTGCCGATCGGCGAGACCCAACTGACCATCCCCCTGGTCGCATCAAGTTCATCCACGCCGACGATTGAATAGCTGCGCTCCTCACCATCTTCGTCTACAATTGTCACGGTACAACCGAACAGGACCCTGCCCTCGGCAATATCAGCCTGTTTAACCGGATCAATAATCTCGGCATTTTCAAGCCTTTTGGTCAAAAACGGATGCGACGATCGAAACGTCGTAAGCCCTCTTCGCAGCATGATAATCGGCGTTTTCACTTCTATCTCCCAGCCCGGCAGCCCAGGCTGTTGTTTTTTCCATGTCCGGTCTCAAAACATACAAAAGCTCATGAAGTTCTTCCTTCATCGCTTTGGCACAGCCGGGTGTCATATAAATGGGTCTGTCAACACTCATACTCTGGTCTTCCTGACGTAAAATAATAACCCGTACGATCCTGATGAGCGGCAAAAATTATACCTCAACTACAGGTTATCGATCCGGCACATTAATTAATAAATGAATATCCGACTTTGAATCATAGATATCAAGCTCTTGTTTCTCCCATGAATTGCCTGAACAGCTGAGTTTGAGTATAAGCCTGATAAAGATCGATCAGCGGACTCTCAGCGGGCTCTGTCCGGCGAACATAGGTCTCGATCACGTCGCGCATTTTGCAGGATTTCTTCAGTTCGGTAAATGTTGCGTCCGTGAAGCCTGGACGCGAAAATGACCGATCCTGGCGAGCGCCTCATCAACCCATGAATGAAAAGTCTTAACCGAGGTCTTTGTGTCGATCAGTTCTTTTGAAGTGGCCAACACATATCCCTGCAAAGCCCGGTTGAACATCACCACCATGCAGCGCTCAGGGCGGAATTGTCGAGGATGGTTGAAGGTCAGATAAGAAAGACGATGCAGAGCGACTGTGGTCTTGCCGCTACCGGCTCCACCGGTCAGATAGGTACAACCCAGATGCTTTTTCGTAATCAACCGAAATTGTTCCGGAGAGATCAGGGATATGATATCGACAATGCGATAATCACCTTTGTTTTCCTTGATCTGCTGGGTTGTCAATGACCGTCCATTACAGGTCCACTCGCCATCTATTTTGTCATAAACAAGATTGGTCCCCTCGACACGGACAAGTTCTCTCTTGTTGATGCTGTATTTCAGCTTCTTCTCTATCAGGCCTTCGCGGATACAACCGACAATTTCCTCTTCATACTCTTCACCTTCATCATATTCATAATAAAGCTGAGACAACTCAGCCTTGCGCCAGTCGATGACCAGAGTTTTGGTCCCCGCCAACAGTCCCTGCTTGCCGATCAGGTAGGTTTTTTTGCCAATGCGGGAATCGTTGTCATCGATCGAAAGAGAGGCAAAATAGGGTTCATTCCGAGAGTTATGGGCCAGCTTGTACTTAGCGGGATCATAATAGCTGAGGCGACGGATCTCAGCCGTCAGTTTGTCGATTTCACGTGGATTGGCAGACGCGTAACGCTGGCGTTCAAGATCACGCACATGATCATCATGCTGACGAATGGCCTGTCTGCGCTCATTCTCATTTTCAGCAATCACACTCAGGACATCACTCAGGCGCTGCTCTTCGGTTTTGATAAATTGTTCTTGTTGCATC
>LQAG01000100.1_pt1 | contig 41441 bp, 53 predicted proteins | sample 1535801 | NCBI WGS metagenome assembly LQAG01 (sample SAMN04331584, study PRJNA305678) | bioreactor metagenome | isolation source: bioreactor_3 inoculated with Wadden Sea sediment 1st replicate of a... | place: Germany:Bremen
GAGCAGTGGAAATAATATATGTTTGATAGCAGATGATATAGTTCCTATTGATTTAATAACGATTTTGGTTTATCATAGTATTTGTAGCTGGTCATCCCTTCTAGTGCCATTGCACATTATGGCCAGACTGCAACCCTTATTAATTATTTATACTCCCCTCATCTGGACCTCGAAAGAGGTCCATTTACTGTGTTCTCTTTGGATGAACTACACATTGGTCCTCTGTTATGGTATAATGAATAGCTAATAGAATGTTTAGAGTTTCGGAGGAAAAGCATATGCCAAAATAATATGGAAAAAATGAAGCAACTCCTTGAAGCCAAAAAAGCGAAGAAGAAATTTCTGGAAGAAGAGAAAAAAATCGGAGCAGGCTGGGTTGAAAAGTTGAACAAGAATAAAGGAAACGGTCCGACAAGGACTAAGAGAAAGTAATGTACAAGAGCTTATGTCTATAAGCTCTTTGTTTTTACCTAGAAAGTGCTCCATGAGAGCAATTTCCGTCGACATTCGGAACAATCCGCCGAAGGCGGAACCGAGTGCGTGAAACACACTCTTTGTTCTTTGAGAAGTGAGGTAGCCAGATTATGATAAGAGTTGAAAACATGTCCTATTCCTTTCCGCAGAAGGATTTATACAATAATGTATCCTTTACCATCGAACCCGGTCAACACTGTGCCTTCATCGGTGCGAGTGGAACCGGGAAAAGCACCCTGGTAGACATCATCCTTGATCCGGACGATGTGATGTTCAAAGGACAACTGGAAGTGAACTTAAGCAGGAAAATCGGTTGTGTCAGCCAGTTTTCACATGTGGTTGAAAGAGATGACCTTTCAGTTTTTGATTATATTGCCAAGGATTTCGTTGAACTGCAACAGGAGATTGAGAGTATTTGCCTTGAAATGGAAACAGCCACAGATTTGGAAACGCTGATGGAAAGATATCAAGAAAGCTTTGACCTCTTTGAGGCAATGGGTGGTGATACCTTTGAAAGCCAGATCAACAGTAGCTTGAATCTTTCAGGCTTATATCAATATCGCGACCTGAATGTGGCCAAGCTCAGTGGAGGTGAATTCAAGTTGGTTCAGATCATCAGGGAGATGCTGACGAATCCGGAACTGGTGATTATGGATGAACCGGATGTGTTTCTGGATTTTGATAATCTCAATGCCCTCAGAAAGTTATTGAATCATCATAAAGGAACACTGTTGATCATTACGCATAACAGGTATCTTCTTGATCACTGCTTCAATAAGATCCTGCATCTGGAAAATGAAGAAATCAGGGAATTTGATGGACGCTTCGTTGAATATAATTTCAGTCTGCTGCAGGCAAAAATCGAACAGCAGGAGCTGGCCATTGCGGATGAGGAGGAAATCAAGCGCAACGAAGCACTCATTGAACGATTAAGAGATATTTCCAGTGTGGATGCCAATAAATCCAGAGGTAAATCCCTAAAAGCCAGAGTTAAAATCCAGGAACGGTTAGTCAAGAATCAAACACAGGCACCTTATGTGGAAATGAAAAGACCGGAAATCGAATTGAACCTTGAGTCTTCTGATGGGTCAGCCCAGGAAGGGGAAGAGGCAGAAGACGTTTTACTGAAGATAGAAGGCTATAGTGCAGAATTTGATGAGCCACTCCTTGAAAACGTGAATTTCATCATAGGTGCCCATGAGAAGGTTGCTCTTATCGGCGGTAACGGTACCGGCAAGACAACTTTGATGCGAGATATTGTAGAACATGCAAAGGGTTCTATCACCCTCAGTGATAAGCGCATATCGCTTATCTTCACAAGTGCAGGTGAAGTTTAGATGAGGATAAGACAATCCTTGATGAATTCATGGACCTTGGATTTGAAACCTATTCGGATGCAAAACTTTCCCTGGCCGAATATGGTTTTGAGAATGAGATGCTGCAACAGAAAATTGGTTCCTTATCCGGTGGAGAGAAGAATATACTCCAGATAGCGAAACTCTCAGCTAGTCAAGGGAATCTCCTATTGCTCGATGAACCGACGAGTCACCTGGATACATACTCCCAAATGGCATTGGAAGAGGCCATCAAGAATTATCAAGGTGCCGTGTTAATGATCACCCACGATTATTATTCCGTTGTGAACTGCATGGATTATGTTCTGATCATTGAGGATAAAACCATTCGTAAGATGAAAATGAAAAAGTTTAAAACGTATGATCTATGCGAACTATTTTGACAAAGATTATCTGGTATCTGAAGAAAAGAAGAAGGCTGTGGAAACGAAGATAGCTATTGCACTCAAAGAAAAAGAAGTATGAAGAGGCAAGAGAATTGTCAGAAGAGTTGGAAGACATTATAGGATTGATGTCATCATGAAAGGCGGAACGACATTGAAAAGCAGAAAAACAGTTGATATGACAATCAAGAATAAATGGATCAAGCCTTTTAATGATAATAATCCACTGGTCTTCAAGGAAGCTTTGAACAATTTCAAAAAGCTTAAAGATGAAGGGATGTTGATCGACCTATATGATGAGAAGAAGCGTTTTATCGGAAAAGGTTATTATGGGAACCAGAACAAAGGTTGCGGTTGGATCGTTTCGGGTGATAAAAATGTTGTGATAGATAATGAATTCTTCTATCAACTGCTTAAGAGGGCAATTCAGAAACGTAAAGAATTCTATGATGATGACAGCACGACAGCATTTAGAGTCTTCAATGGAGAAGGTGATGGGTTCGGTGGATTTACAATAGACTACTTCGCCGGTTTCTATATGGTGACCTGGTACAATTTAGGTGTTTATACATTTAAGGAACAGATTCTGGATGGACTTATTAGAGTTGCAGCGTGCAAAGGCATTTATGAGAAAAAGCGTTTCGATAAACAGGGAAAATATGTGGAAGCCAATGATTATATATATGGTGAGGAAGCGCCTGAACCTTTGATTGTATTGGAAAATGACGTCAAGTTTGCCATATATCTGAATGACGGACCGATGGTAGGTGTGTTTTTGGATCAAAGGGAAGTCAGACAGACTATTAGGGATAAATATGCAAAGAACAGGATTGTCCTTAATACTTTCTCCTATACCGGTGCATTCTCTGTTTTTGCAGCACTTGGCGGTGCATCGAAAACAACCAGTGTGGACTTGGCTAACCGGAGCAGACCGAAGACAAGGGAACAATTTGAGATAAATGGCATTGACCCTGACAGTCAGGAAATCATTGTAGAAGATGTGTTCAATTACTTCAAATATGCGGCTAGAAAAGAAAAGCGTTTTGACCTTGTGATCTTGGATCCACCAAGTTTTGCCAGGTCGAAAAAGCGAACGTTCAGTGTTGCCAAAGATTACGTGGGGTTGCTGATTGATGCTGTCAATATCACGAAAAACGGAGGTTTCATCGTTGCGTCAACCAATTACAGCAACTTCGATATGCGAAAGTTCAAGAAGTTCATCGAGGCTGCATTTAAAGAGGTGAATGTAAAGTATAAGATTCGAGAAACCTTTTCTTTGCCTGCGGATTTTCAAGTGTCTAAGGATTTTCCGGAAGGAAATTATTTGAAAGTGGTTTTTATCGAGAGATTATCCTAAGGCAATGTGGTCCGGATGCAGCGACTTAAGAAGTGTCAAATAACGTCTTTGAGAAAAAGGAATCCACAATTCTAGATGTAAAGTATAGTGCAAGGAGCATACAATGGCAAAAAGCAGAAGCAAAGGCAGGAGAAATTATAAGAATATCAGAAGCACCAGGAGAAAAGGTATAGGCATCAACGGAGAAAGTAAATATGTGAAAAGAGAAGAGGAAATCGGTGAGGAACCGATTCAAATCATTCATAGGAAAGACCCGAAAGTGAACATCCCTTGTCCGTATTTCATGACCTGTGGAGGATGTCAGTTATTAGATGTGACTTATGAAGAATCTCTGAAGCTGAAGCAACAGGCCATGGAAAAACTCTTGAAAGATTTGGCAAGATTAAACCGGTTATAGGGATGAAGGATCCTTTTCATTACAGAAACAAATCCGTAGGCACATTTGCTGAGGTTGATAAAGGTCGATTCATATCGGGCATGTATAAGCGCAATAGCCATGAATTGGTTTCGATAGATCGATGTCTGATACAGGATGAAAGAGCAGATGCCATTGTCGAAACGATACGGTCATTGATGAAATCCTTCAAAATGACGGCATATGATGAGATGACAGGAAGGGGTTTCCTGCGTCATGTTCTTATTCGCATCGGCCACAAATCGAACGAAGTCATGGTAGTGATGGTAACGACGACTCCAATATTTCCGGGGAAGAAGAATTTTATCAGGGTGTTGAAAGAACGTCATCCTGAGATCACGACGCTGGTGATGAATATCAATGATAAGGATACAACGATGGTGCTTGGAAGAAGGGATATTGAGCTCTATGGTAAAGGATACATCCAAGATGAACTGTGTGGACTGACCTTTAGGATTTCACCACAATCGTTCTATCAGATCAATCCGGTTCAAACCGAAGTCCTTTATGAAAAAGCTATTGAGATGGCAGAACTGACGGGAAAGGAAACTGTGCTTGATGCTTATTCCGGAGTAGGGACGATCAGCCTCATTGCAGCAGGAAAAAGTGAGCAGGTCATAGGTGTCGAGCTGAATAAGGATGCAGTCAGAGATGCCATCGGAAATTCGAAAGGTAATAGGATTAAGAATGCTCGGTTTTATGCAGGCGATGCCGGTGATTTTATGGTGGGAATGGCACAGCATGGTGAACCGCTGGATGTTGTATTCATGGATCCGCCTAGAAGTGGCTCGACGAAGGAATTCATAAAATCCATTGGAATATCCGGGCCTAAGAAAATCGTGTATGTGTCTTGCGGTCCGGAATCGTTGGCAAGAGATTTGAGATGGCTTGAAAAAGAAGGGTACAAGGTTGAAGTGATTCAGCCTGTAGATATGTTTCCATGGACGAATCATTGTGAGACGGTAGTGAGACTGGTAAAGAAGTAATCGCCCAACAGTTTTCATCAGGAGATTGTCGGGAATATTGGCTGCTGGACCCGGATAAGAAGCTGCTGTACAGATACGGTTTCAAGGATAAGGATATTAATGCTTACGATGTGTATGGTGAGGGCGATTGTTTCCCGTCATATGCATTTGGGGATTTGATGGTCGAAGCTGAAGAGATTTTCACATCATAATATAGCTGACATTTACACCTTTTGTCACATATCTGTCACTTTGGAAGCATAAGATGAGAATATCAAAAGAGCAAAAGATATGCATGATAAGAAAGTGAAGTATGAAAGTGAAGAGAACATTGGTCTTAGTCGTAGCAATGGCAATGGTATTAACCGGTTCGATTGGAGTTTTTGCAGAAGATGTTATAACCAATATGGACGAGGAAACTTTTCTGGAATTAAGAATGGCGCAGATTGATGAAGCGCTTGAAGAAGGGAAAATCACCGAAGAAGAGGCTGCACAGCTGAGAGCGCATGTGGAAGAAGTGGCTGAGGAAGGCACGTTCGGTTTTGGACCTGCAAACGGAGCCAAAGGTGAAGGCAATGCAACGTGTATTCTTGGAGATGGCAGTGACTGTGGGATTTTCAGAAGTGAAAGCGCCGGGCAACGATTTGGTAACGGCAATGGTCAAGGGCTTCAGAGTAGAGATGGTACAGGTAACGGAAATTTGGTGGAGGCAGAGGAAACGGCCAGGGGAACCGCGGCAGCAATAAGAGGCTTGGTATCGGATGCGGTAATGGTTATTAAGGTGATTGTGTATTGGATTAGTGAAGTGTAAAGATGCGATAGAAGAGTTTCCGTTATGGAAACTCTTTTCGTGCTAAAGTGACATGAATTCAATTTTCATATAAAATAGAATCAACCATGTAAGAGCACACATGATGAAACTAATTGACGAAAGCGGGTACAGAAATGAAAGATATCAATATCCTTGTTGTGGAAGATGAGGAAAAAATCAGAGAGATCATTAGAACCTATGCTATCACAGAGCAGTACAGTATCTTTGAGGCAGGCAGCGGTGAAGAAGCCTATGATCTCTTAGAGGAAAGAGAATATCAGATGATGATCCTTGATGTCATGCTGCCGGATACTGATGGATGGACTATCCTTAGAAAATCCGGAAGGAAATGAATATACCTGTTATTATGCTGACGGCACGAAGTGAGGAGGAGGATAAGCTTCTCGGATTTGATCTTGGTGCTGATGATTATGTGACGAAACCGTTCAGCGCCAAGGAACTGATGGCAAGAATCAAGTCGGTGCTGAAAAGAAATCATGTTGTAACATTGGGGGAAACCATCGATATAGGTGCAATGACAATCAATACATCCTTTCATCAGATTCAGCTGAATGATGATGAAGTAGAGCTAACCCCATTGGAGTATAAACTGCTCATGTATTTTGTCAATAACCGAAATATTGCGTTGAGCAGGGATCAGATTCTAAATGGTGTTTGGGGCTATGATTATTTCGGTGATGAAAGGACTGTGGATACACATGTAAAACGGCTCCGCAAGAAGATTGGAGAAGAGGGAGCAAGGATTAAGACGATTAGAGGCATTGGATACCGGATGGTGATTGAAGAATGAAAAAAATATGGAAGATGAGAAAATCAATAGCATACAAGATTTTTATTTATATGTTCATGTTTTCGCTGGTCATTGTAATCGTCATCGGTGCAAGCACCAAGTTTATCCTGCCAGCCTATTATTTGCAGCAGCAGCTTGAATATCTGGAAAATGCGGAATCAACAGTACGGGCAGCATACTCGGACCAAGAAATGGAAATTGTCTTTGAACAGATGGAGCAGATGGAAAATGAGCTGGGTGGTGAGCTGTACTATTACAGTGAAATCACGGGACATCAAGGGTACGGTATGGGTAAAGGCAGGAATCGTATGACCAATCCCAATTCTGAGACATTTGTTCCCAGCGGAGATGTCAGCTCATATCAATACACCAACAAGATTGGGATTGATATCTATGTCATCGGTGTTTTGCTTGAAGATAATTACCTTATCTATGAAGTCAGTATACAAACATTGAATCAAGCGACGGATACCATGCTGGAATTTATAGGCATATTGTTGGCAATTGTCCTTGCTCTTGCCGTACTGGTTTCCTTTGTCCTGTCAAAAAAGATCTCAAAACCGATCAGAGACTGAATGTGTTGGCTGAATCCATGAAGACCAAGAGTATAGACCTTATAGGGTGACCGAGGAAGAGGATGAAATCGGTCAGCTGAACCAAACACTGAATGAACTGTATGAAGAGCTTCGAGGCAATATATATAAACTCAATGCTGAGCTTCATAAGGAAAGGAACGCAGAAAAACTCAAGAAGCGTTTTCTGGCCCAGGCAACCCACGAACTGAAGACGCCGGTTGCTGTCATTAGAGGATACTCAGAGATTCTTTATGACGGCATGTATAAGGACGAAGAAGAACGGGACAGATTTCTTAAGAATATCTATGATGAATCAGAGGCAGTGTCTCATTTGATTATAGATGTTCTCGATTACACGAAAATGGAAACGGGCAATTACAAGCTGAACCTTAGAGAAATTGCAGTTAGACCGTATCTGAATGAGCTTTTTGAAAGGTATAGGGATTTTATTGAGAGCCAAGGGCTGAACTTTGAGTTGCAGCAAAACATCGATGAACAGTTTCATAAAAATATCGATTCGGATAGATATGATCAAATCTACAAAAACCTGATAGGCAACGCCGTTGAACATGCAGTGAGTGAGGTGAGGACGAAGGTTCAGATGGTTGGGTCCAAGATAAAACTCAGTGTTTACAATGACGGTCCAAATATCGAGGAAGAGGATCTGCCCAATGTTTTTGAAAGTTTTTATAAAAAGCGGGGAAAGAAAACGGGCACTGGTCTTGGGCTTGCAATTGTCAAGGAAATAGTCTTGCTCCATCATGGAGAATACCGCGTTGAGAACCTGGATGATGGTGTTGAATTTGTGATTATTATCTAAGGGATTTACGATGCGAAAGATATAGTATGCAGTTACATGTGTTTTGGGCAGCCTTCAAATTTTGATGGAAATGAACACTTATGTATTTGTGTCACTTATTGCAGTTGACATAAAAGGAAAAGATTGTCTACAAAGATTGTTAAAAAAATGTTAATATTAATATGGAAGAATTTATTTGTGCAATTTATAGGAGGCAAGTATGGCGAAAGTGTTAAGGGCGGACGGTATGAACAAATGTATCGGCTGCTTCACCTGTATGTTTACGTGTGCTGGGGTCAATCAACAGAATCATTCATTATCAAAGAGTGCTATCCGTATCAAGACAAGCGGTGGATTGCAGTCAAAGTTTGTCAGTGTAGTCTGTTCGGCATGTACCGGAGAAAGGGCCTGTGAGTCTGTATGTCCGTCAGGAGCTCTCACCAACCGGAAAGGTGGCGGTGTCAATTTTGATCAGGACCTGTGTATCGGTTGCCGTAAATGTGAAGAAGCCTGTGTTGTTGGTGCAGTGCAGTATGATGTGGTAGAGAATAAACCGATTATCTGTAAACACTGTGGTGTCTGTGTTCGCTTTTGCCCGCACGAATGCCTTGTAATGAAGGAGGTACCTGACAATGTATAAAGATTATATCAAAGTACTGAACGTTGATTTGGGTACCGGTAAAATCCGAATAGATAAACGCGACGACCTGAAGGCATATTTGGGTGGTGTCGGTGTAGGAATCAAGCTCCTGGAAGAGAATGTAAAGCCCGAACTGGATCCGTTGGATCCGGCACAACCGATCATACTGGCTATCGGTGCAGCTTCTACTGTATTTCCAGTTATCACTAAAGTTGTGGCACTTTTCAGATCTCCGCTTACAGGTGAATTGGGTGAAAGTTATGCCGGTGGACGTCTGGCCATGTCCATGCTGATGTCCGGCTATGATGCCATTGTCATAACGGGTCAAGCCAAGCACCCCTGTTATCTGGCAGTCACAAAAAGCAATGTTGAAGTCAAGGATGCAAGGGCAAGCTGGGGTATGCGCTCAGATATCGGCCGATTGATCAGGGAACGTGAACCGGGTCAAGGGAAGAGATCCATCATTCGAATCGGACCCGGAGGTGAGAATCAGGTATCCTTCGCCAGTGTATGCGTGGATACATATCGCCACTTTGGCCGCTTGGGCCTCGGAGCGGTTTTCGGCAGCAAGTATCTGAAAGCCATATCCATCATCGGTGACAATTCACTGCCGATTCAGGATTTTAAAGGCTATTTCAAGGTTTATCGTGAAATTTACAATAAAGTGACATCAACTGAGATCATGGCCAAGTACCATGATGTCGGTACACCGATCAACGTCAAGTCATTGAATGCGGGTGGTGGACTTCCTACGAAAAACCTGCGTCAGAACGTCTTCGAACACGGATCGGAAGTGTCGGGTGAGGCCTTTGCAGAGAAGAACCTTGTCAGAAAAATGGCGTGTACAGGCTGTCCGGTGGGCTGTATCCACATTGGACAGTTCCGTAGGGAATTCGCTGATGGACATGAATATGAGGCTATCAGTGTTGGGTATGACTTCGAGCTGATCTACGCCCTAGGTACTTTCCTTGGTATCAAGACGAGTGATGAAATCCTTGAGTTGATCGAAGCGGTGGAAGAGATGGGGCTTGATGCCATGTCGACCGGCGTTGTTCTTGGTTGGGCTACGGAAGCGCTGATGAAGGACCTGATAACGCTTGATGATACATTGGTGCCGCTGGAGTTTGGCAACAGTGAAGCTTACATCAAAGCCATTGATCATCTTGGCCATAAGGCCAACGAGTTCTACGCTCATTTGGCAAAAGGTGCACATCATGCGGCATCCGTCTACGGAGGTTCAGATTTCGCCATGACCTTTGCCAAGAATGAGATGTCAGGATACCATACCGGTTATGGTATCATTGTCGGCTCGGTGTGTGGCGCACGTCACTCGCATCTTTGCAACGGCGGCTACTCCTTCGACCAATCCATGAAGACGTTGGATAAAGAGGCATTGGTGAACAACATCTTCAACGAGGAAAAAGAGCGCTGCATGCTGAATTCGCTGATCATCTGTCTATTTGCCAGAAAGGTTTATGACAGGGAGACGATCCTGTCGGCACTGAATTCCATCGGCCATGATCTGACCAACGACGACCTCACAGCCATCGCCGATAGAATCTACCGGACCAAGATCAGGGTGAAGGAGATGCTTGGCTATGACCAAACCAAGGTCAAGATTCCAAAGCGTTATTTCCAGACGCCGAGTATGACCGGACAGCTGGAAGAGGAAGTGGCATATGAACTGATTGAGATGTATACCAAGAAACTTGAAGAGTTCATGAAAGAGGAAGTGAATGCATGAGAATAGAAGTTGTGCTCAGTTCATACCTGAGCAAGTTCTTGACAGAAGCTTCTGATGAGCAACATCATACGAACAGCAGGTATATGGAGTTCGACCGGCCTGTCACACCCAAGGAGATTCTGGGGCTTTTTGGGATTCCATTGGACGAGGTGTCAATCATATCCTATAATGAGCAACGAATCGATTTGGAAACTTGCATCACAGAAGATGGAATGATCACAATATTTCCAAGTCTGATTGGTGGATAAGTATAATCGATGATAGACTAAAGCACTTAACTTAGATGGATAATCTGGGTTAAGTGCTTTTTGTTGTGTGTATTGCCCTCTGACTAATCAAGGAGTACCCCGTTTTTGATACATGCGTTAACGTACAGCGTGTTTGGTCGAAGCAACAGGGTCGTTTTTTGCCGCTTTGCAACATAGAGCATGCGGTATCGATTCGCTTTTGACGGGTTTCTGGATTTTGGGTGAAACGGATCCAGCGTAGCCATTCCCATTTCGCTTTGGCTGTAATGCGCTGCCACTGTTCGAGGACTCCGGCCATATCGAAAGCAGCTGTGATGTCTTCAGGCAATTCGGGTTCACTCCAGTCTTTCAGTGGTTCAATCGACAAGGAAACACTTTGTCCGACAGCTGCTCCCGTTGCATCAAGAAGAGCATCATCCGGTCTAAGCCAGTGACTGCCTTTACCATCCGGTTCCAGTGGTGCTTTGAAAGAGGCGTCATTCATGGCGCCTTGGACCATGACCATGCCACGGGAAGGAAGTTCTTTGCTTATATGTGGTGGGATTTGAACAATCAACCATGAATTTATCTCAACTACTTCTGATATGAATTTAATCATCAAGAATCATCTCCAATGAACCTTTCAATAAATGTCTCTAATATTTTCTCTTACAAATAGTATAAGACATATAGGTCAAAAAGTAAATGACATTGATTATCATTATGGGATACTGTTCTCGTTGATTAGAGAAATGTGGATGAATATATTTTGTTCAGAACCGCATGAGATGGGTGAAATTGCTGCGGTCTTGTATATTTTTAAAGGCGCGTAATATTTTGGTAATATCTGACTATACAGAATTACTAATGAAATGCCAAATAATAATGAATCTTTATTCACACTTCTCGTTGCACCTTTGCTATAATTATTATTGTAAAACCCCCCAATACAATATATATATATAAATTAAGTTTTTGCTACACCCCATAAGAACTTAAATACCTTCTCCTTAAATAGGACAGCGATCGGAAGCTGTCCTTTTTATTATCCACAAATGCTGATATAATTGCAGATATATGGTTAATCAGTTGTCTAATGGATGAAAAGAATTAGGAAATCTGAAGAAAGGTTTATATATGTCAGAGCAATCAAAAAGACTTAGACTAGAAAGTGAAAAAAGAAGAAGTTACCGAAAATTCCTTCCGGATCCGATCGACCGGGAAACCATTGAAGACTGGGTCATGACGGCATCCACGGCGCCGAGCGGAGCGAACAAGCAGCCTTGGTTTTTTTGTGTTGTGACCGACCGGAAGGGGAAACAGCTGTGATGATTCTTGCTGTAGGCAAAGGGGATCCTTCTTATGAACTGCCGGAGATAACAAGGAAATCCATTGATGATATTGCGGAGTTTCATTAATTTTTGTATAGGGTGCATTAGAGTGATGACTGTGATACAATATCAATGGTTATTAACATGTATCAAATAGTTCTATATTAAAGAAAGGTTGAGCTGTTATTATGAAATTCAGACCGTGTATAGATCTCCATGAGGGACAAGTGAAACAGATAGTTGGAGGCAGCTTGATGATCAGGGCGCCAAAGAGAACTTCGTATCCAGTAAGGAATCGGATTTCTATGCTTCAATGTATAAGGACAATGGCCTTACTGGAGGTCATATCATAGCACTAGGCAAAGGAAATCAGGAGCAGATTGAGAAGGCACTGAAAGCGTATCCTGGCGGTATGCAAGTCGGTGGAGGCGTCAACTCGGATAATGCCATGTCATACATCGATATGGGAGCTTCCCATGTCATTGTCACTTCATATATTTTCAATGACGGACTACTGCATATGGATCATTTGGAGAAGATGGTGGAAGTGGTCGGCAAGGAAAAGCTTGTTCTGGATTTAAGCTGCCGCAAGAGGGGTGACAAGTATTATGTGGTTACCAACAGATGGCAGAAGTTCACCGATTTTGAGGTGAATGAAGAGAACATCAGATTTCTTGAGAAATACTGTGACGAATTTCTCGTCCATGCGGTGGATGTGGAAGGTTTGCAAAGTGGTATCGATGATGAATTGTTAACCATGTTAAGCAAATGGGTGGAGATACCTTGTACCTATGCGGGAGGCATCACCACGCTGAGCGATTTGGAGAGGATTAAAGTCCAGGGGTGTGGAAAGATTGATTTCACAGTAGGCAGTGCGCTGGATATCTTTGGAGGAAAATTGGGCTTTGAAGATGTTCTGAGGTATAATGACTGATACTGGTATATTCTTTCTTTGTTAAAAAGCAGGAAGCCTTGTTATAATTAGTCTTCGGATTAAGTCTATAACTCATTCAAGGAGGATTCAAATGTTAGAGAATGTTAAAGATGTACTGATAACGGAACAAGAGATTCAGGCGAAGGTGGAAGAACTAGCGAAAGTGATCACGGAAGACTTCAGAGGCAAGCCGTTGCTGATCATCGGTGTGCTTAAAGGTGCCAATGTTTTTGTCGCTGACCTGATCCGCAAGATTGAGATTCCACTCATTCTGGACTTCATGTCCTTGTCAAGCTATGGATCTTCAACTGAAAGCTCCGGAGCGGTAAGGATTCTTAAGGACTTGGATGAGGATATCAAGGGGATGCATGTTCTGGTTGTGGAAGACATCGTCGATTCAGGCTGACACTCAATTACCTGAGCAAGAACCTTGAATCCCGAGGAGCGGCTTCCATATCACTCTGTACACTGCTGGATAAACCGGAACGCAGAAAAGCCCCGATAGATGTGAAGTACAAGGGCTTCGACATACCGGATGAGTTCATTGTCGGGTATGGCATTGATTTTGCAGAGCAGTACAGGAATCTGCCGTTCATTGGAGTGTTGAAGCCGGAGGCCTACAATAAATAGAAGTCTATTGCATAAAAAGGGGCATTGCATCAATGTATTCATCTGGACTGCGTTATTATTGACGTATTCATTGATGAGGATTATGATGAGTATAAGCGCAAAGCGCTGAAACTCGAGGACTGCCGTTGAATAACAGGTGATAGGATGAAACCGATGTCAATCAACCGTATCGATTACATGAATCTCAGGAAGAAAACCGATTTTGAAATCATGGATCTTCATGCTTTTTTTCTTGAGCGGTCACATGAGAAGCTGGTAAAGGACTACCGGCTGAATTTTTGGGTGATCATCTATATCACAGAAGGGTCCGGACATCATTATATCGACTTCAAGTGTTATCCTTACAAGAAAGGTGACGTCCTCTTCGTCCAGAAGAATCAGGTGCAGCGTTTTGAAATCAACGAGGATGTCGAAGGTTACATATTGAATATCAATGAACCGTTTTTCTATCGAATTGAAGGATTCAACGGCGATATTTTTCTGGAATTTGTAGATAAGGCCTTTGGTTCTCCGGTGCAGTCTTTCGATACAACCGAGGGCAGCACCAACAGGATTCTGGTCGATCTGATATTCAAGGAGTACAGCAAGAGCATAGAAGAGTTGAATGTCGAACTGATTGCCACCCTGTTTCAGGGATTCATCCTTTCCCTCAGAAGCCAGGTCCCGATCAACGATAAGATTCTGATGTCCAAAGACTATGAAACGTTCAAGATCTACAGACAACTCGTCGAAGAACATTATATGTCCACCAGGAATGTGGATGATTACGCTTCGATGATGCATCTGTCTAGAAAGACGGTCAACCAGGCGACGAGAAGAGTCACCGATCTCTCGGCCAAGCAATTCATCATCAACAGGGTTGTCCTGGAGATCAAACGGTATCTGAGCCAGGGTGAACTGTTGAATTACGAGATAGCGGATCTGCTCGGATTTGGCGAGGCAGCGAACATGACAAAATTCTTCAAGCATTATGAAGGGGTATCTCCAAAAGAATTCAGGGAGAAAGCACGATGATACAGGAAATACTGAAAGCGTTTCTATTGATTTTCATAGCGGAGATGGGCGATAAGACACAGATACTGGCCATGGCATTCGCCACCAGATATTCGGTGAGAAAGGTACTGCTCGGTGTCATGATCGGTTCATTCCTGAACCATGGGATCGCGGTGGCTTTGGGAAGCCAGCTGACAAGACTGGTGCCCATGGATACGATACAGGTTATCGCCGGAGCTGCCTTTGTTGGTTTCGGAATATGGTCGCTGTGGATGGGAGCGGAAGATGAAGAGGAAGAAGCCGGTGCCAAATACGGTGCAGTCGTCACGGTGGCCTTGGCCTTTTTCATCGGAGAGCTCGGTGACAAGACCCAGCTGACAGCCATCACTTTGGCGGCGGATTCAACGATGCCGATGTCTGTCCTTGCCGGAACGGTTTCGGGCATGGTTGTGACGAGCAGCCTGGGCATCTTCGTCGGAAGGAAACTCGGTGACAGAATACCTGAGATCGCAATTAAAACTGTTGCAGCATTGGTTTTCCTCATGTTCGGAACGTTTAAACTGTATAATTCCGCTCCTGACACTTTATTGAGTCCGGTATCGGTTTCAGTATACATATTGGTCCTGGCGGTGATCGTCGCAGTCTTGTACCGCAGGGCATATGTCATCTACAGGACGGGCACAGTGACCAGTTATGTCCATGTGTCACAAGAGTTGCACGATTATTATGCTTCACTGGAAAAGAAAGTGGAGAGGCTCTGCCTGGGGCCTGAAAAGTGCGGCAAATGCGAGGGAAGACGCTGTCCGGTCGGCGATACGAAGGCCATCGTCAAACAGGCCATGAGCGGCGAGCCAGACAATATGGAAAAGGTGCCTTTGGACCTGGATGTGGCCATGAGGAAGGACTTTGACAAGAAGCTGATTCGGGAGATTGTCAAGGAGACTACAAAGGCCATTGAGGAAGCAGAAGAGGAACACAGTGATGACCTTGAGCATATTCTTGAGGATATGGAATCCATCAGGAAGGATGCAAGATCATCTGAAGACAATGATTAAGATTCGACCCTGGAAGACAGGTGGAAAATGGAAGATCACAAAACAATAGCAAGGGATCCGCAAATATGGAAGTTCAGCTTCTATGGATTCTTCAAGAACCTCAAGTTTTTGAACCCTATCTGCTGATTTACCTCTTGGGCATGGGGCTCGACCTGTTTCAGGTTGGGCTTCTTTTCGCTGTCCGTGAAGCGGTTGTCTATATATTCGAAGTGCCAAGCGGCATCATCGCGGACCATTACGGCAAGAAAAAAGAACTGCTGGCCTGTTTCCTGTTCTATATCATCGCATTCGTTTTTTTCTTCATTGGATCCAACGCGGTCATCATTGGTAGCGGGATGGTCTTCTATGCGCTGGGGGAAGCGTTCAGGTCAGGAACCCATAAGGCGATGATCCTCTCCTATCTCGAGCGCAAAGGCTGGTTCGGTCAGAAGGCGTTTGTCTATGGCAGGACCAGGTCTTTTTCACTGCTGGGTTCGTCGCTTTCAGCTTTTCTATCCATCGTTTTTGTATTGAATCTTCCGGCGCTCAGATGGATTTTTCTTGTGTGTATCATACCCTATCTGGTCGATTTCATGCTGATTCTCAGTTATCCGGATGACCTGGACGAAAGGAAGGAGACCGAGGTAAGCATCAGTGAATTCTATCGCCTGAGTGTAAGGCATCTGAAGGAAATCGGTAAAGACCGGGATCTGCGAAAAATTGTGTTCAGCAGTGCTGTTTATGAGGGTGTCTTCAGGACGGTCAAGGATTATATCCAGCCTATATTGGGGACCATCATCCTGGCCTCGGGCATCGGGTTGATTGCAGGTCTCGATAATGACAGGAGATTAAAGGTATATCTCGGTCTCATATACGGCGCATTCTATATCCTGAGCTCTGTCGTATCCAAGAATATCTACCGCCTGACAGACAGGTGGAACGCAAAAATCGTTTACGAGAGACTTTTTGACGTGATGGGACTGCTGATGCTGCTGCTGTCGCTGGCGATAGGCAATGAGATGCTGGCGGTTGTCATCGGTGTCTATTTTGCCCTGTACCTGATGAAGGATGCGAGGAAACCGGTGTTTGTCGATGTGTCAGGCGACTATATGGACAAAGGTCAACGGGCGACGGTATTGTCGATTGGCGACCAGATGAGAGCTCTATTGATGATTTTTTTTGCACCTATTTTCGGATGGATTGCCACCCATGTTTCCCTTTCGGCTCTTTTCCTGGTAATCGGCGTCGGACTGCTGTTTGTCAATAGGATGCTGATATTGAAACGCAGAGAGGAATGACTTATTCAATCTGTTCACAAAAAATTCATGGGGTCTGACCCCAAAGAAAAATGTTGACCAAAAAACTGGTGGCATGATACTATGTCATTGTGTAAATTGCTTCGAGGAAAGCAAGGGTGCTTATTCTTGAAGTCTACACAGCTTATGAAAAAGATGAAAATTTTATATCGAACACGTATCGCTAGTAATTGTTAAAGATAACAGTGGTTTAGACTTTAATGGATTAGCTCAGATTTATTTCTGATGCTAATCTTTTTTATTTGCAAAAATTTAAGGAAATCAATAAAGAGAGGTGTAACAATGGGAAGTAGTATCGCAACCAAGATATTGGAGGAACACCTGGTCGAAGGGGTAATGGGAGAAGGGTACCGAAATCGGTATCCGAATCGACCAGACACTGACCCAAGATGCAACTGGAACCATGGCTTACCTGGCATTCGAGGCGCTGGAGATTCCCAGGATCAAGACGGAGATTTCGGTCAGCTATGTTGACCACAACACGCTGCAGACGGATTTCAAGAATGCAGATGACCATCTTTTTCTTCAGTCATCGGCCAAGAAGTTCGGACTCCACTATTCGAGACCTGGAAACGGCATCTGCCACTCGGTTCACTATCAGCGCTTTGCAAGACCGGGTAAGACACTGATCGGTTCCGACAGCCATACACCGACTTCCGGATCGGTGGGAATGCTCTCCATGGGAGCAGGAGGCATGAGTGTGGCGATGGCGATGGCAGGCGAGCCGTTCTACCTGAAGGTTCCTGAAATCGTCAACGTACGGTTGAATGGGAAGTTGAGACCGGGTGTGGCGTCAAAGGATGTCATCCTGGAAATCCTTCGAAGGATTTCAGTCAAAGGCGGACTCGGTAAGATCATGGAGTTTAGCGGAGAAGGAGTTGCAGAACTCAGCATTCCGGAGCGGGCGACCATCACCAACATGGGTGCCGAACTCGGAGCGACAACGTCCATCTTCCCGTCAGACCAGGTCACAAACGCATTCATGAAGAGTCAGGGCAGAGAGGATGAATGGATCGAATTGCTTCCGGACGAGGATGCTGAGTACGATGACCTCATTGAAATCGACTTGAATACGTTGGAACCGTTGGTTGCACAGCCAAGCATGCCTGACAAAGTGGTCAAAGCCAACGAACTCTCAACGGTGAAAGTCAATCAGGTGTTCATCGGAAGCTGCACCAATGCATCCTATCAGGACATCGCGAAAGCGGCCAAGATTCTTGAAGGCAAATGCGTGCATGAGGATGTCAGCCTCAGCGTGGCACCGGGATCGAAGCAGGTATTCGAGATGATTGCAAGGGACGGCATCCTGCAGAAGCTGATCTCAGCAGGAGCAAGAATCCTTGAAAGCGCCTGCGGTCCATGCGTCGGTATCGGACAGGCACCGAACACAGCTGGAGTATCGGTCAGGACCTCCAACAGGAACTTCGTCGGAAGAAGCGGGACAGCAGATGCGATGGTGTATCTGGCAAGCCCCGAAGTTGCAGCGGCGACAGCACTCACCGGATACATCACCGATCCTAGTCAGATGGAAGGCATCGAAGCACTGGGGGATATCGAAGAGAACAGTGATTATATCATCGATGACCGCATGGTCGTAGAGCCGGTGGAGGATACGGATTCGGTAGTGATCCTTAAAGGGCCGAACATCAAGTCCATGCCGCTGAATGATGAGTTGAAAGACAGCATTGAAGCGGATGTCATCCTGAAGGTGGAAGACAACATCACAACCGATGACATCATGCCGGCAGGTGCAAAAATCCTTCCGCTGAGATCCAATGTACCTGCAATTGCAGAGCATGTGTATAAGGGTATCGACCCGACGTTTTCAAGCCGTGCCAGAGAACTTGGCAAGAGCTTCATCGTGGCCGGTGAGAACTATGGACAGGGATCCAGCAGAGAGCATGCGGCGCTCGCACCCATGTATCTTGGAGTCAAGGCGATTCTGGCAAAATCCATTGCAAGGATCCACAATGACAACCTGATCAATTATGGAGTCCTTCCACTTGTGTTTGCGGACAAGGAAGACTATGACAAGATCAGTCAAGGTGATGTGCTGAAGATCAGTGATGTTCAGGATCAGTTGAAAGACCAGGTGATCATGGTTGAGAACCTGACCAAAGGGATCACCATAGAAACAACCATGAACCTGTCCGAACGTCAAATGGACGTCATCACCGCAGGAGGGCAACTGAACTACGTCAGAAACAAGAACCGTGAGGAAGAGACGACATCAGTCAAGTGACAGATCATTGATATTCAATGATATATGTAACCATACGATAAATGATAAACGTAATGATACGGTAATGACAAGAGGAGTGAACCGATGAGAAGATTTCCATGTACCATCATGAGGGGAGGTACAAGTAAAGCGATATTCTTCCAGGAAGACGATATGCCGCAAGACAGAGGCAAATGGGAGGAATTTCTGCTGGACATCATGGGCAGCCCGGACCGGCGTCAGATCGATGGCCTGGGCGGTGCAAACTCCCTGACCAGCAAGGTGGCCATCATCAAGAAGTCCGAGAGGGAAGGCTATGACGTGGATTACACATTCGCACAGGTCAGCCTGACAGACCGGAAGGTCGCTTTCAACAGCAACTGCGGTAACATTTCATCAGCTGTAGGTCCATATGCTGTGGAACAGGGACTTGTTGACACACAAGAACCGAGGACGACGGTCAAGATCTTCAATACCAACACGGACAAGACGATAGAAGCGGATGTGGCAGTGAAAGACGGCGGTTATCTTCCGGACGGCGAGTGCCAGATACCGGGAGTCCCAAATCCCGGATCGGAACAGCTGCTGGCTTTCTACAGTCCGGAGGGAGCGGTCACAGGAAAACTGCTTCCGACAGGCAATCCGATCGACAGAATACAGACATCCGCAGGTGAGATAGAAATATCCATTGTGGATGCGGCCAGCCACTGGTATTCATGAGAGCAGAGGACGTGGGACTGGATGGAACGGAGCAGCACTATGAATTCAGTCAGGAGAAGCTGGACCTGCTGGAAGAGGTAAGATCCATTGCTGCCGAGTTGTGCGGCTTCTCCAGCAAAGAGGAAGCTACGATAAAAACTCCTGCAGTTCCAAAGACGACAGTAGTTTCCACACCGAAGAATTATAAGTCTTTAGGCGGTGACCAGTGCAGCGCAGAGCAGATGGATCTTCTGATCCGGATGATGTCCATGCAAAAGCCACATCAGGCACTGGCAATTACCGGTGCGGTTTGTACCACCGTCGCTGCTATGCAGGAAGGGACGATCGTATCACAGATTGTCGGTGAAATGGAAACGGATGAACTGCTGTTGGGGCATCCCGGAGGCGTGATGAAGACGATATCCGGTAGTAGTGTTGAAGGTGATGCCTATGTGAAGGTCGTAAGAACAGCAAGGCGGATCATGGAAGGTTTTGCCTACACGAGAAACGATTATAGCTAAAGTAAAGAACAACAGTATGACATGAACGATGGTTTAGTAATGCAATGCATGCAAATAACTGCATGCTATTAAGATTATAAAATGGAGGATATGAGATGAAAAAGTTTATTGCATTGTTTTTGGTAGGAGTTTTGGCGTTGTCATTTGTAGGATGTTCAGCACCTGAGGAAGCGGCAGATGGAGGAGAAGCAATCGCCAACTATCCTGACAGACCGATTGAAATGGTAATTCCATTCGGTGAAGGTGGAGCCAGTGACATCTTTGCGAGAAAGTTTGCTGAAATCATGGCAAAAGAAATGCCACAACCGGTACAGCCTGTCAACAAGAAAGGTTCATCAGGACTGGTCGGTATGGTCTATGCTGCGCAGCAACCCGCTGACGGTTACACACTCTTTGAAGTTACACCATCCATGGTTATCGCGGATGCACTGGAAGTCAGCGAAGACGTGCAGTTCATGCGTGACTTCGAGCCGCTTGCAAGAATCCAGTCAGATATTTATGTTCTGTGTCTGCCTGAAGTCAGCCCGTTCGAATCATTTGAAGACCTCGTAGAATACGGTCAATCCAATGCGGTAACATTCGGTGGTGTCAGCCCCGGTGGTCTTGACGACATGACATTGAACGCATTGGCACAGGCAACGGGTGTTGAAATCACATTCATCCCTTACAACTCAGGTTCAGAGGTTAAGGCTGCCGTACTTGGCGGTGAAGTGGACATCTACCTTGATAAGATCGTATCCGCAATCAACTATATCAAAGACGGAAAAGTCAAGCCGGTTGTCGTGCTTAACGAAGAGCGGATCACTAAATTGGATGAATTCAAGGATGTACCTACGACTGTTGAACTTGGTTATGACGTTACGATTGGTTCCTGGAGAGGATTTGTTGTCAAGAAAGGCACGCCACAGGAAGTGAAGGATTATCTGGTTGACCAGATGGAAAAGGCATATGCTACTGAAGAATATCAGGACTTTGCTGAACTTAACCTCGTCAATATCAGAGATGGTTTCCTGGATGCTGAAGGCTTCAAAGCTCAGTGGGATTCTGAGTATGAAGTGTTCGAGAAGATTGCTATCGATCTTGGTTTGAAGTAGAACAGACAACGGGGTTCCGGTCCGCCGGTTCCCCACCTAATAAAAGGAGCAGATATATGGGTGAAATAATATTTCATGTTTTTCTAATGGCAGTACTTGGGATTTTCTATAATGAGACCTTTTCAATAAATACGGCACGTATGACGGATCCGATCGGTCCGGCTGGATTCCCGCAGATCATCATCATCGCATCGTTCATACTTCTGGCGGTTTCCCTTAGAAACGCAGTCAAGAAGTTCAGGGTTTCCAGAGGTGAAACAAGAGGGAAAATCAAGGAGTTTGATCTGGGATTCCTGGCATTGATGGTCACTATAGTCGGATTCATCATGTTGGTTGACATGATCGGTTTCTGGGTGGCATCCGTCATCCTGATCAGTGTCATTCTTATTATCTTGGGCCAGAGAAAGGTTCCAAGAATTGTAGCAATAACTTTATGCGCATCACTGGTGTTCACCATTGTCTTCGGTAGGGTGCTTTCCGTACCGCTGCCAAGAGGATTCGGAATATTCAAGTTGATGAGTTACTTCTTATATTAGATTGGAGGAATACTATGGATTTATCATTGTTAATGGAAGCCCTGCAAACGATAGGGAATCCATCAAATATCCTGCTGATTCTTGCCGGAATGTTCCTTGGTGTTTTCTTTGGAGCCCTGCCCGGAATCAGTTCATCAATGGGAATCGTTCTTATGATTCCGTTCACTTACTACATGGGAATCATCCCATCCATCATCCTTTTGGTTGCATTGTATGCAGGTTCGGCATACGGTGGTTCCATCACAGCGATCCTGTTCAATACGCCGGGAACGCCGGAAGCGGTTGCAACAACCTTTGACGGATATCCGCTGGCACAAAAGGGACATGCAGGTAAGGCGCTTGGGTATGCCATGTCAGCCTCTGCCCTTCGGCGGTGTTTTCTCAGTGCTCGTCATGCTGCTGCTGGCGCCAAAGCTATCAAAAGTGGCATTGGAGATACAAAGCGCGGAGTATTTTGCGCTGACGCTTCTCGGTATCGCATGTATCTCGTCTGTGGGATCCAAGAACCTTTCAAAGGCATTGGTTACCGGCGGTTTTGGAATCCTGATCGCCATGATGGGATTGGATCCGATGACAGGTGTTACCAGGATGACCTTTGGAAACCTGAACCTTTTGAACGGTGTGGAATTCATCCCGGTCATGATCGGTGCCTTCGCAATGGCCGAGGTGTTCAAGCAGGTCATCGGCAGAAATGAGAAGAAGGATACAATGGATACCGGAATGAAGGTGTCCCTGGAAAGTCTTTCTTTGAAAGAACTGTTCACATACAAGCTGACACTGTTCAAATCTTCTCTGATCGGTACCTTGATCGGTATCCTTCCGGGGACAGGCGGTTCCATCGCTTCCATCGTATCCTATGGTGAAGCTGTCCGTTCGGGTAAGGACAAAGACCGATTCGGAAACGGAGCCCCTGAAGGTGTCATTGCTCCTGAGTCGGCGAACAACGCTGCTGCCGGTGGAGCCATGATTCCTACATTGGTATTGGGTATCCCAGGTTCACCGACAACAGCCATCATCCTGGCAGCCCTTGTCCTTCAAGGACTTCAGCCCGGACCTCAGTTGATGAACGAACAGCCGTTACTGCTGTACTGCATCTTCTTCTCCATGCTGATTGCCAGTCTCGTCGTATTCATAGGCGGAAGATTTGCCGTCAAGGCATTTGCTGCAATCCTGAAGTTGCCTTATAGCGTTATCGCTCCAATGATCGTTATGTTCTCAATCATCGGTTCATATGCGATTGCCAATGACATGTTCCAAATCTGGGTTATGCTTGGATTCGGTATCTTCGGATATTTCATGAAGAAGTACGAATTCTCACCTGCATCATTGATACTTGGACTGGTACTTGGCAAGATGATGGAAGAGAACTTCAGACGTCAGCTGCTGTTGACTGAAGGTGACTACCTTTCCTTCGTCAAGAGTCCGATTGCACTTGTATTGCTCCTTGCAGTATTGGCAGTCTTGTTCGTACCTATGATCTCCAGCTACAGGGCGAAGAAAAAAAGAGAAATTGGAAGCTGCTGCATCAGAAGCATAATCCCTCATATAAAAGAAGAATTAATCCACTGCAAAGGCATGACCGGGAGGATCCGGTCATGCCTACCGGTGGTTATTGCATAAAATGGTTATAAACATTACAATAAAGTTAGACTATGAATAAGCAGGTGTTGACGTGAGAAGAATGTTTAAGAAAAAAAGAACTGCCTTAATAGCGATGTCAGGATTGGTGGTGGCCTTGATTCTGATACTGATGAGCATCAGGAACTATCAGGATCTCCTGGATGCGCTGGTTTATAATGAGCAAAAACACCTGCTCACCATTGCCGATTCCACTGCGAAGGCAATTGAAACCTATTTTACCAACGAAGAGAGATCCCTGGAGATTTTTGTCAGCGATTCCAGATTCAGGGAGTATTTCGATTCGCTGACCACTTCGAATGACAGGGGACTGACAGCGCCCATAGAAATGTATTACACCATCGGTTATCCGAGGGTTCAAAATATTGAGGTTGCAGATGCCAATGGTCATATTCTTGACCGGTATCCCCACTTTTCCAATGATTCCGATATGGAGACTGATATATCCCAAGAATCCGTTGTCAGCAAAGTGATCGAGACTGAGGCGAAGGCATATGGCACGACTTTCTTTGAAAACGGCGAATCGTATATATATCTGTCCTATCCGATCGTTGATGACGATGCATTCGTGGGATTCATCCGTATCAAGCTGAGCACGGATGTCATCTATAAACGCTATGTGGAACCGATCAAGACCGGCAATAAGGGATATGCATCGGTAAAGACCAGCGACGGCGTCTTCCTGATGCATCCGAAAAGCTCCCAGATCGGCCAGAACGTACTGGAGATACGAAGGAAAGAGTTCCCGGATTATGACTGGTCTGAGCTGGAAGCCCTGTTTGAAAAACAGATGCTGGGACTAAGCGGTTCGGAAGTCTACCATTCCGTTTGGGTCACGGATGATGAGCCGAAACGTACACTGAAGTTCAATGGATATACACCGGCATATGTCGGGGATGATTTCTGGATTGTCACCGTATCATCGGATTATGAAGAGGCGGTTAGGGGCATCAAGAAGAACTACTATTATACGATCCTGGTCATCGCCTTCATTTTTATGAGCATCGTCTTCTCCTTCATCTATGTATATATGATTAAGCAAAAGGACAAAGAGCTCAAGAACAAGAGCAGGTATCTGGATGAGGTCAGGAAGCTGAATGCGGAGTTGGAAGAGGATATCGAACAGAGGAAGAAGCTCGAGATCGAGCTCCTCGAAAAGATGGAAGAGAACAAGAAGAAAGAGGTGCTGATGCTGCATCAGTCCAGATATGTGGCCATGGGGGAGATGATCGGCAATATCGCCCATCAGTGGAGACAGCCGCTGAATACACTGACAATGATCCTCTCCAATATCGAGGATCTCATCGGTGATGATGAGATCGATGCAGAATTCTGCGACCAGCTGATGGATAAGGCAAGGGTGTTGATCCGGAATATGTCGGAGACCATCGAAGATTTCAGATATTTTGTCAAACCCAAAGTGAAGAATGAGAATTTTTATGTATACAGATGCGTCGATACGACTCTCGAGTTGTGTGAGGAACGTCTGAATATCGAAGATGTCCATGTCGACGTATCCGGGATCCCCATGTACGGCTTTTTGGACAGGCCAACCAATTATCACAAGTGATTGTCAACCTGATCAACAACTCGATCGATGCCTTCATTGAGAAGGATATTATGGACAGGAATATTGAGATTGCATTCAGGGAAGATGGCAGTGACTGCATCATCGATGTGAGGGATAGCGCAGGAGGCATTGACAAGAGCATCATGAGCAGGATATTCGAACCGTACTTCACGACGAAGGATGGGAAGAATGGCACAGGACTTGGTATGTACATGTCTAGAATCATTGTGGAGAAGTATTTTGAAGGTCACATGAAAGTGGAGAACGTACCGAATGGTATTATGACTTCAATCATCATACCTACGGAAGAAGGAGAAGCGGACAATGATTGAGAAGAGTCTATTGATCAATTTGAAGGTTCTATATGTTGAAGATGACGACGACGCCAGAGATATGACTCAGATTTTTTTGAAGAAACGGGTAGGGAAACTGATTATTGCCAAAGACGGTGAAGAAGGGCTTAAGAAATTCATTGAGAACCAACCGGATATCGTGATCACCGATTTGCGTATGCCCAATCTGGGTGGTTTGGAACTGAGCCGTGAGATCAGGAAGCTGGACAATAAGTGTTCCATCATTATCACCACTGCTTTTTCCGAGGTGGAGACGGTGATTGAAGCCGTCGACATCGGCATCGATAAATATGTGGTGAAACCGATAGATACCAAGGAACTGCTGGAGGCGATGAGTGCTTCCGCTCTGAAGCATTATGAGTTCAATGAGGATGATCTTCTGGTCGGGAAGCGTAGGGTGGAGGACCTTGAAGAGAAGAAATCCCTGGAACAGCTGATCCAGAATAAGACCGCACTTTTTATCAAGACCAATACAGGCAAGGGACCGAGGTTTGTGAAGGCATTCATCAAGGGGAACGTCCTTGAGATCGAAGCCAAGGATGCCGTCACCCAATTTGAGAAAGCACTGCTCAAGAACAGGAAAAACGAGCATCTTGTAGGCTATTCCCGGGAGGCCTTCTATAAGGACAGAAAGCGCGAGTTCTCAGAGATTCTTGAGGAAATCACCGGAAGCAAGTGTTATCTTGAGGAAGTGACGATTGACCTGAAAAACTTTACGGATAAGCTGACCGTGAGGATCGATTAGACGTGGCCAGTGAATCATGAAATCGTACTGAATGGAAAGACAGGTGGGAGCATGAAATTTAATGCAATTGGCAACACTGTTTATGAAGAGGAAGCTTCTGCTTTAAAAGTCCAGCTGAATGAGGGATATGAAAAAGCCTGCATACATTTGGGTGATTTCAGCCACTGCCTGCTGCTCTTCAAAGCTGTCGAAGAGATTCACTGCATTCCCTACAGAATAGAACACATCGATGAAAAGAAAGGCCGGTTGGTTCTGGCAGACATTTCAGGCTTGAAACCACTAGGTATCCTAGTGGATATCAAAGCGTACATACCCTGCGAAGAAGTGATTGAAAATGCGGGGCTGAAGCAAAAGCGAGTCATCACCGCTTTTGAAGACAATCCTATCGGCGACTACAGGATGCTGCTCGGTGAGCCGACAATCTGTCTGGAGAAGGCATATGCGGAAACGAAACTCGACGGCATAGAAGTCGGTGATTATATCCGTATCCTCTGGTGGCTCCATGGGTTTGATAAAGACAGCTTCCGCTCCCAGAGAATGTGCAGCCCGCCGTACGAGCATGCGCCAAGGTCAGGTGTGTTTGCGACACGGTCTCCGGTGCGGCCGAATCCGATTGCCTCCACCATCGTCAAAGTGGAAAGTGTGGATAAGAAGAACGGATGCATAGGGATATGTGGATTCGACGGGTTTGAAGGCAGCAGGATTCTTCAAATCATGAACTATCAGCCACAGGTCGACAGGATCCAAGAGGTTCGGGTTCCTGAGTGGCTCAGTCACTGGACAGCGTACAAGAGCTTTGAGAAGCCGAAAAGGATCGATGGGATTGAGGCGGAGGATAAATGGGAATCAACCGGAACAGTATACCATTTTGAGGAGCTTGAACATAGGGATGCGGAAGAAGAAAGTGCAGGTTCTGATGAAATCAGAATCAGAAACGCCAGAATCCATAACCTGAAAACCTGGATGTGACCATTCCCAAAGAGAAGATCACGGTCATCACCGGCGTCAGCGGCAGCGGTAAATCCAGTCTGGCCTTTGATACGATTTACGAGGAAAGCCAAAGGCAGTTCATGGATCTGGTATCCGCCAATCCGCTAAGAGGAACCGACCTGAATGAAACGATGGTGGATAGGATCACAGGGCTTCAGCCGTCCATCGCCATCGAGCAGAGGAGCTTGGGACTGAATCCGAGGTCGACGGTAGGGACGGTAACCAAAGTCGGGGACTTCATGAAGCTGTTGTTTGCGGCACTGGGTCAAAGACTTTGCCCCAACTGTCATGAACCCGTGGACGAGAGCCATGTCTGCCAAAAGTGTGGTATGATTCTGTTCGATATGACACCTCAGATGTTCAGCTATAACCACCCGGATTACATGTGCCCGGTCTGCAAGGGGTTGGGAGTCGAAATTCAAATCGATGAGAACCTGATGGTGGAAAAGCCGGAACTGTCACTCTTGGATGGGGCGTCCTCCTGGTGGGGAGACTTGAGAAAGCACCGCAGGAAACCGAACGCCAACTGGATGCGTGGTGAAATCCTGGCACTTGCAGAGGATATGCAGGTTGATCTGGAGCTGCCTTTCAACCAACTGCCCGAAGATTTCAGGAGACAGATATTCCATGGTTCTGATGGCAGGAAGGTGAGCCTTCAGTATCAGAACGCGAACGGCCGCAGCGGCACGATAACGAGGCCGGTGGAAGGAGCGGTGAATGCCCTTAAGAGATTTATGAAAGATACCCGTTCGGAAAGAGGCATGGATTACGCATCCAGATACATGACAAAGAGAAGCTGTTCCAGGTGCGGTGGCGAACGTCTGCTGGAAGAGGGGCGTCTGGTCAATATCAAGGGATACCGCTATCCTGAGGTGATGCAGATGAATATCTCTGACCTGCTCGGCTGGTGTCACTATATCTACAGCAAGATGGACAATACTGAAAGGGAGAAGTCAAGGGCTTTGCTGTCCAAGATCATCTATCGTCTGCACAAGGTTGAGAAGGTCGGTCTTGGCTATCTCAGTCCTGACAGGAGCATTCCAAGCCTTTCCGGTGGAGAAGCGCAGAGAATCAAGATAGCTACACAGTTCGGGTCAGGCCTCACGAATATCCTGTATATCATGGATGAACCATCAAGAGGATTGCATCCGAAGGATTACAGCTTCCTGCTGGAAACCATATGCGACCTGAAGGCATTCAAAAATACAGTGATCATGGTGGAACACAAGAAGCGGTTTCTAAGCATCGCTGACAGACATATCGAGATGGGGCCAAGAGCAGGGAGATATGGCGGAGAGATCATCACAGTAGAGAAACTTGAGTCGCGTATATGCGAAGAAACCACACCAGGCATAACGGCTGCCGACAAGATGGATATCGCTTCATACAAGACGTTGCCCATTCTTTTAAAAGAGGATGACAGGACGATGATGCTCACCGGTGTATCGACCAATAACCTGAAAGGCGTGGATTGTATCATTCCAATGGGAAGAATGACCGGTGTCATCGGTGTCAGCGGATCGGGCAAAAGCAGCCTCATTTCGCAAACCCTCTATCCAGCCTGATGGAGAAATTTGGGAGGAATACCGAGGAAAAGGCAGGTTCGAGAACGCAACCGGCTGGGAGCAACTGGAGGATGTTGTCTATGTCAGCCAAAAGCCCATCGGACAGAATTCCAGATCCAATCCGGGTACGTATACAGGTGTGTTTGACTTGATCAGAACATGCTATGCCAAATGTGATGGAGCAAAAGAACGCAGATTCACAAAAGAGCATTTCAGCTTCAACTCCAAGAAGGGGCAGTGCACAGCTTGCAATGGTCTGGGTGAGATTGCGGTCGAGATGCATTTTATGGATGACATTTACATACCCTGCAGCAAGTGTCATGGCAAGAGATATAAGGAGGAGGTCCTTGAAGTCCGCAGAAACGGATATTCCATTGCAGATGTCCTGGACATGGAAATCGGTGAGCTGATGGAAGTGTTCGATGATGAACCAAAGATCAGTCAGATACTTTCGATGATCGACAAAGTAGGTCTCTCCTATCTCAAGCTGGGTCAAAGCGCAAAGACCCTTTCCGGCGGAGAGGCTCAGCGAATCAAGCTGTCCAGGCAACTGGCAGGAAACAAGCAGGAAAAGGTTCTGTACATTCTTGATGAGCCTACAGCCGGTCTTCATGATGAGGATGTGCAGAAACTGATAGCCGTGCTTCATGAACTGAAGAATCGCGGAGCAACCGTCATCGTCATTGAGCACAATGAAACGATGATCCGTTCCTGTGACTGGATCATTGAACTCGGACCCGAAGGCGGACATCTGGGTGGGGAGATCATGCAAATGGGAGAGTTGTCAGAAACCTGAGAAATGCATTTGAAGACAGGTCTCCTAAAATCCGTCGAGGCGGTCAGATCGAGTATCTGGTTGTTGGAAGATAAATGATTTTGAGGATTGACCAGCAGTCGTTTCCGTGTCATAATTTCAATAGTTTGTATAGAAATCATCTTTGGAGGAAACTGTATTGAATAACTTGAGGAAATTCTCTTTTATCTTTATCGGGCAGTTCATCGCCTGCGTAGCATTCAGCAGGGTGCTGATACCGAACAACCTGGCTCCCGTCGGACTCGGAGGTGTGGCAACGCTTTTGAATAAGACCATGGGTCTGGATATCCAGTTGATGCTGGTTGTCCTGTGTTTGCCGATTATCATTTGGGCGTATTTCAAGTACGACAGGATCAAACTGTATTACGCAGCACTGTGTTACGGAGTGTTCACCTTTTATTTCGGATTTGTCGATGCGGCTCTGCCTGCATTCATCACCGATCCGATCATCGCCAGTGTGACAGGCGGTATCATGCTGGGTGTCGCATCAGGTATGATCATCGGCCAGGCAGTGCCGAATGGACCGGAGGCTGTTGTCGGCCTGTATTTGAAAGAAAAAAGGGATATCAATGTTCCGACCTTTCTGATGATCGTCAATATGGTGATCATCGCAATGGCTGTCATGTATGCGGACCTCACCCTGATCGTCTACTCGGTCATAGCGAATTACATCTCGGGAAGGATCGCCAATGCAGTCGTCATCGGAACAAGAAGGTACTATGTGGTGAATATCGTATCCGAACATTACCTGGATATTACACGTTATATCCATAATGAGCTGAACCGAAGCGTAACCTTCGTACAAAGCATGGATACGACAACGTTGAAGAAGAAAATGTTGCTCAAGACAGTCATCAGCAGCAGGGAAATGGTCAGACTGAAGGAATATGTCAAGACCTTTGAGGATGACAGCTTCGTATACGCCATCGAGAGTGCAAGCATCCTTGGCGGAGGTTTCGAATAGACAACGGAGGAGATTATGCGAAAAATCATTTTGAACCTAGCCATCAGTCTGGACGGATACATTGCCGATCCCGACGGTGGCTTCGGCTGGATCAAGGGGCATGGTGACAGTGGACAGAACACGGAAAAAACCTTTGACTTTCCTACTTTTGTGAATTCTGTAGATACGATCGTCATGGGGGCAAAGGCCTATGAGGACTGTCCGAAGGAAACGCTTGAGTCTTTCACGGACAAGAAGATCATTGTCGCTACGACAAGGTCGTTTGAAACCGCTGAAAACACTGTACTGTTCAAAGGAGATATCTGCAGCAGGATTCTGGAGATCAGGGAAGAGCAAGGGAAGGACATCTGGTTGTTTGGCGGAGCTGGACTTGCCGACCAGTTCATCAAAGAGGATGTGATCGATGAGTATATCATCGGTGTGATTCCACTCATACTCGGTAAGGGCATTCCGATGTTTCGTGAGGACAATCCGACCATTGAGCTGCACCTTGACGCATGTATGGTAGAAGATGGCATTACTATACTCAAGTATTCGAAAAGATGATATGACTATGGTTAAATTTGGAGTGACGACATCCAACAATCCAACTGAAGAACAGATGCAGCGGGTCAAGCGGATTTCACAAGAACTTTCGGTGCCTTATCATGAGAGAAGAAAACAGACCATCAGTTACCTGGTTCGCAGATACGGCTATGATGGTTTTTCGTCGTTGAAAAGGACAGGACGCTGATGAAGCTGGACGGTCAAGAGTTTTCTGGCATCCGATACGATGAAAATCCGCTTGGGAAGCGTGGAAAAAGGTTTATCCAATCCGCTGCTGGAAGCGTTGAACGTTTGCGAAGGTGACAGAGTCCTTGACTGTACGTTGGGACTTGCAACGGATGCCCTGCTGATAGCGAGGGGTGTTGGACCATCCGGTAGTGTAACCGGATTGGAAGCCAGCAGGTATATCGCATGGATGACCCAAAACGGACTGAAGGATTACATTCAAAAGTCCGATCCTGAAGATGATTTGGCTGGGTATGCGAAACGGATTGAAGTCATCAATACATCCTATGAGGAATATCTCAAGGGCATATCGGGCAATCCCTATGATTCCATCTACTTTGATCCCATGTTCGGTTCGCCGAATATGAAATCAGCATCGATCAATGCCTTCAGGAGGTTGGCGAAAGAGCGGTCGCTTGAACGGAGTGACTTGCAAGAGGCCTTCATAGTTGCTGACAAACGAGTGGTGGTCAAGCTACGCTTCGGAACGGGAGAACTGGAAAGGCTGAAAATCAAGCGGTTCACCGGAAGACGGACACCCGGGGGTATCGTATATGGGATATATGAGCCGGATTCGCATGGAAATGGCTAGAGTTTGTGAACGGGATCAATGTGAATGGATCAATGTGAACGGATCAATATTTATGGATCAATAGATGAACTGACTGATGAAAGGGGGGGGAAGTATGGTATGGCATGATGCTGTTACCATACAACAGAAAATGACAGCTGATGAGATTAGGGCATATTTCATGTCTAAACCGGGTACTTGGGAAGATGTTCCCTTCAACATCCCTGTACCGGTTTTCAAGGTAGGGGATAAGATGTACGGATTGATCAATATCAATGAAAAAGACAGGCTCAGTGTGAACCTGAAGTATCATAAGGATAGGATTGAGGAACTGAGAGCGATACATAAGGATATTCATCCGGGATACCATATGAACAAGAGTCACTGGAACACGGTTTATCTGGATGGTGAGTTGGATGATGCGTTCATCAAGAGTCTGGTGGACGTTTCCTATGACCTTGTTTTCAAATCATTGACCAAGAAAAAAAGGGAAGAGATTTTAGGATGAGATTTACAATGCCTCCTGAATGGGAGTTACATGAGCGAACAATCATAGAATGGCCGGTGAAGGATTCGCTGGTATGGCCTGAGAATTATCAAGAGGTTTGTGATGCCTATGAAGAAGTGATCACAGCCATATCAAGATTTGAACCTGTGACAGTCATCCTTAATCCGGAGGATTTGAATCAACAGGGCAGTGGCATTGGACCGGATGAAAGAACCGATGCCACCATGGGTGAAAATGCAGTGAAGCGATTCGGCGACAACGTCAAAGTGTTGGTGATTCCCCATAATGATGCCTGGGCAAGGGACAACGGACCCACTTTCGTTAGAGACACCAATGGGAACCTTACAGGCATCAGCTGGAAGTTCAACGCCTGGGGTGAAAAATACAAACCCTATGACCTGGATGATGCCATGGCCAAGAGCCTTCTGACGAAGCTGGATGTGCCCTGCCATCAAGTGGATATGGTCCTCGAAGGCGGATCCATCCATGTGGATGGAGAGGGGACATTGTTGTCGACAAAAGAATGCCTTTTAAATCCCAACCGTAATTCGGATAGGACGCAGGAAGAGATTGAGATGGTCCTTAAGGAGAAGTTGAATATCAGGTCATTCCTCTGGCTGAACAACGGACTGTTCGGTGACGAGACCGACGGTCATGTGGACAATATCGCCTGTTTTGCGAAACCCGGTACGGTGATCATGCAAACGTGCGATGATCCGGATGACCCTAATTATGATATAACAGCCGAGAATATGGATATCCTGAAGCATGCAGTCGATGCTGTGGGTCGAAAGCTTGAAATCGTTGAGCTGCCTCAGCCGCCGGCAAGATTTTATAAGGGTGAACGGCTGACGCTCAGCTATCTGAACTTCTATTTTGTCAACGGAGGCATTATCCTTCCGGTTTTCGGAGCAGATGCCAAGAAGACGGATGAAGAGGCTGTCAAAATCCTGGGGAAGCAGTTCCCGGACTATGAGATAGTAACGGTTGACGGTATGGGACTGATCAAAGAAGGCGGCAACGTGCACTGCATAACACAGCAGATGCCGCTTCGATAATCGTTAAAATCAATGATCAGAAGACCATCAGAATCAGTGGCGCTCAGATCACCATTCAATCAGTGATGACAGGAAGACATGCAACGGATGATACATATGATGAGATCGCAGGAGGAACATTCATGAGAAAGGTCAAAGTGGCTGCAACCCAGATGAGCTGCAGCAAGGATATAGATGAGAATATCGGCAAAGCGGAGAAACTGGTGCGCCAGGCCGCTGCAAAAGGTGCGCAGATCATACTGCTTCAGGAACTGTTCGAGACGCCTTATTTTGCCAGACGGAAAAGGAAGAGTTCTACAGCTATGCGAAGGAAGTGGAAGAGAATCCGGCCATCGAACACTTCAAAAAGGTGGCGAAAGAACTCCAGGTGGTGCTGCCCATCAGCTTTTACGAGCGCAAGAACAATGCCAGATACAATGCCATGGCGATGATCGATGCGGACGGTGAAGTGCTCGGTGTTTACCGGAAGAGCCATATACCTGACGGGCCTGGTTACGAGGAGAAGTTCTACTTCAATCCCGGAGATACAGGATTCAAGGTGTGGAAGACCCGTTACGGAACAGTCGGAGTCGGCATCTGCTGGGACCAGTGGTTCCCTGAAGCAGCCAGATGCATGGTGCTCATGGGTGCGGAAATCATCCTTTATCCGACTGCCATTGGTTCGGAGCCGGAAAATGCAGCCATCGATTCCAAAGACCATTGGCAGCGCTGCATGATCGGACACAGTGCCTCCAACATTGTGCCGGTGGTGGCCTCCAACAGAATCGGAACCGAGTATCAGGACCATTCGAGGATCGATTTCTACGGATCGTCCTTCATCACTGACGGTACCGGCGAGAAGATTGTTGAAGCCAACCGTGAGGAAGAATGTGTGCTGGTTGCGGAGCTGGATTTTGATGCCATCAGTGACCAGCGTGCCGAGTGGGGAATCTTCAGGGATCGAAGGCAGATCTGTATGATGTGATTCTGACTTTGGATGGTGAAGTGAAGCAATAGTATGCATTCGGAAAATAGCCGGTAATTTTACCACTGCAAAAACAGACAGGGATAGGACGATGGATCATTCGAGGATATCGCGATCCATGATCGTAATGGTCTTCATGTCATAATCGATCAGACCATCCTGCTTCATCTTCTGCAGCTCTCTCGACAGCGAGGTACGGCTGATGCCCATGGATTCCGCCCATGCTTTTTTGTCAGGGTCAGGCGGATGACATTCCTCTTTTGAACAAGGTGTTCCATCTTAAGGTAAGTGATGATACCTTCCCTTATCGTTCGGCTGACATGTTGCTTGATCTTGGTCCCGAGCAATACGGTGTGGTCCGAGATGATTTCCAAAAACTGCAATAGGAATTTCGGATGCTCATTGCACAATTCGAAGGCAAGCGCCTTTTTGATGATCAGAACGGTGGTTTCCATTTTAGCCGTTACGGTCATCGGATAATAAGGGTGACTTGAGAACAACAGGTTGGCTCCGATGGTCTTTCCGGAACCGAAGTCCGTCACCGTCAGTAGTCCTCCCGATATATCGATGCGTTCGACAGCGATGAGACCGCCAATGATGATTTCGAGTTGGTCGCAATGGTCGCCCTCGGTGTGCAGCAACTCATTCTTACCGTATGAGCGGACAAAGAATGTGCCATCCCTGTAGTAGGTTTCAACCAGTTTGGAAGGAAGGGCCTGCAGCAGTTTGCAGTTTTCCAGCAGCTGTTCTATCATATCCATCGGATTCCTCCTAAATATTATTCAACAAATTCTTCAAGTGTTACATTGGTAACACTTTTTTGATATGTTCTATTATATAATAAAGCCAGCAAGAAAGTAAGGAGGAAGTGCGGATGCGTTCATCAATGTTCGCACGTGAAATATCATGGATAAATTTACTTTGGCTTTTTATTTGGTCAGTATCGTGCTCTTTGCAGTTTCAATCCTGAAGGGGCGTCACAGAATCAAGGATACGATGAGGAAAACCCGTGGCATAATGAAAATATACTGGGTGACATCATCGGAATTATTTTCTGATTGGTCTTGTACTGACCTTCGTACCACCGGAGTCCATCGAGAAGGTATTGGGATCAGACAACACCTTGATGGCAACAGTCACAGCGGCTATCGCGGGAAGTGTGACACTGATTCCGGCATTCGTGGCATTTCCGCTTGTAGGATCGTTCATTGATATCGGTGCAAGCATCGTTCCAGCCGTTGCATTTCTGACAACGCTGACGATGGTTGGAGTGGTGACCTTTCCTTTGGAGAAAAAAGAGTTCGGTACCAAGTTCGCAGTCATAAGAAACGGTATGAGTTTTATTGCTGCTCTTGCGATAGCAGCTTTGATGGGGGTGATTCTGCAATGATTCAGGTGTTGAAGAAGAATAAATTACCAGCAGTCGTTGCACTGATCTACCTGTTGCTGGCCTTCCTGCAACCGGATAAGGCAAGGGATGCCATAGGCAACAGTATGTATTACTTGAAAGAGATGTTTCTAATCCTTCCTGTCATCTTCATGCTCACCGTCAGCATTGAAGTGCTGGTGCCTAAGGAATGGATCATCAAGCGTATGGGTATCCGTGCAGGTTTTCTCGGCAATGTTCTGGCCTTGATCTTGGGCAGTGTGTCAGCGGGGCCGATCTATGCCGCATTTCCCATCTGCAAGATATTGCTCTCAAAAGGGGCAAGCATCGGTAACATCGTCATCATTCTCAGTGCATGGGCGGTTGTCAAAGTCCCCATGCTGGCCAACGAAGCCAAGTTCATAGGGCTTGATTTCATGGCAGTCCGCTGGGTGCTGACCGTCATCCTGATTTTCGTTGTCGGCTGGACCATGGACAAAGTCATGAAGAAGTCGGATATCCCTCAAGCGGCATTGGGGTCAGACCCCCTTTACCTCGATAAAGCGTATTGCATCGGTTGTGGTCTTTGCGAACGGCTGGCGCCTGACTTTTTCAAAATGGATGAGGGCAAAGCGAAAACCATAGAAGGAAAACGCGAGGAGGATTACAGGAACAGTCAAGAAGCAATAGAAAAGGCAGCAAGCAAATGCCCGGCCAGGGCGATACGATTCAACCATTGAATGCTATTATCAAATAAGAAGAAAAGTGGGATAGTCAGGGTCAGAAGGTCCTAGGACCTTCCTGACCCTGACTATGTTAACCTTTGGTAAAGCTTGCGTAAAGCGACTGTTAAATATCTTGTCGGTCTCATGGAAACCTTTACCGCTTAATAATGAGAGCGTATAATCTATTATAGACGCTTTAGTTTAATGAGGTTAATGAATGAGTATTCCAAGGAGTGATTTTATGATGGACAGGGCTGAAATGGTAAAAGTCAGATATGTGTGCAGTTTGGTTGAATATGTCTCCAGGAAGTCAAAGAACAGAGTGACTGATATCGTACATCATTTGGGAAGAGACGAGATAGAAAAGCAGTTGGAACTTGATGAGTTGAATCATATGCTCACCATTGAACAGGTTGGCGACAGACTTATTGAAGAATACGATATTCGGCAGGGAGATTTCGATTCCGTGGAAAGAAGCCTTTATCTTGTACCGAGCTTCAAATCTATCGGTAAGGTTTACCAGAAACTGATTGAAGATGTTATGGATGATAAGGATTTGACAGATGTAGTCTATGAGGTGATGACATCTTTTGTGAGTGACAGCATGTCGAATTACAACGATTCATTCTATTTCAGCAGCAGGGAATATATCCGTGCATGCTATGACGAGGGAAAAGTGATCAATTAGAGAGTATGAATTTGAGAGGTGAGGAGCGTCAACTGTTGACCAATAAACAGAAGATGCTCTTTTTTAGTGACTTTCTTTATTAAAGCTGATAGAATAAGGACCAATTGAGTAAACGTTATCTTAAGCGATTCAAGAGCCGAGAAAGGATCCATCATGAAGAAAAAAAGTTGCAGTCATACACACATTCCTAAATTCCGTAGAAGATATCAAAGCCCAATTCGCCAAGCAGCTTCCTGATGTGGAAGTCATCAATATCATCGATGACAGCCTGCTTAAGGAGGTACTGAAAAACAAGGGGATGACCCCCACTATCGTCAGAAGGATGACACAGTATGCCCTGCAGGCAGAAAGCCTTGGAGTGGATGCCATCTTGAACCAGTGCTCTTCGGTGGGAGAAGCCGTAGACGTCATCCGCAACATGATTTCCGTTCCATATGTCAAAATCGATGAACCGATGGCAAGGGAAGCCGTCGGCATCGGGAGCAAGATAGCGGTCATCGCTACAGCGATTTCTACGATCGAACCGTCGTCAAGACTGGTGGAACAGGTTGCTGAGGAGATGGGAAAAGAAGTGGAAGTGAACCGGTACTTTTCCCATGGGGCCTATGAAGCCCTGCTTCAGGAAAACGACAGGGACAAGCACAATGAAATCGTGATTAAGACGGTTAAGAAGTCTGCAGAGGAAAATGATGTCATTATCCTTGCACAGGGCAGCATGTATCATCTGCTGCCTTTGCTTGAAAATATTGATAAGCCTGTGCTTACCAGTCTTGAATCCGGAGTGGGCCAGCTGAAGGAAGTGCTTGGATTGTAGCCCGGGAATATGATAGAATACTCTTATATGGACAATGCTGAATATGAAAGGGACTGACATGATATATAAAGAGTATGGAAAAACCGGTAAGAAGGTATCTGCTGTCGGATTCGGCGGTATGCGATTTGACATGGATAGATCCATGGAGGAGAACGCTGAGCTGGTGCGCTATGCCAACAGCATGGGCATCAACTACTTCGATACGGCTCCCGGTTACTGTGATGACAAGAGTGAGGAGATCTTCGGTCTGGCGTTCAAGGACATGCCGGGACAGTACTATTGTTCCTCGAAAGGCATGCTACGGAATTCGATACGGCAGACAAGGCCTATGAGGCGGTGAAGAAATCCATCCGCCGGATGGGTGTCGAGAAGATCAACTTCTATCATATATGGTGTATTCGAAAGATGGAGCACTATGAGTGGCAATGAAACCCGGTGGACAGTACGAAGGTCTGCTTAGAGCTAAGGAAGAAGGACTTATCGATCATATCGTGCTGTCTTCCCATCAGATGGGTGACGGAGTGAAAGCCATACTGGAAGACGGTAGAATCGAAGGCGTATTGCTTGGAGTCAACATTCTGAACTTTCCATACCGCTGGTCCGGAGTGGAAGCAGCATTTAAGATGGGATATGGGATTGTTGCGATGAATCCGCTCAGTGGAGGAGCCATCCCAAAACATGAGGATGAACTCAAGTTTCTGACAGAAGGTGATGAATCGGCAACTGAAGCTGCCCTCAGGTTCGTCATATCCGCACCGCAGATCACCGTAGCGCTGAACGGATTCACAACGAAAGAACATATCGATATGGCCTGCAGGATTGCAGATGAAGCCAAACCGTTTACTGATGAAGAAATTGAGGCTATAAGAACCAAGGTCGGTGAATCCATGAATGAAGCCTGTACGGGCTGCGGCTACTGCAACAAATGTCCTCAAGGTATTCCGGTGCCCAGTTTCATGCAGGTGTATAATGAAAAACATGTCTTCCATAAGACAGAGGAACAGATGGAGAAATTGGTGGATACGACCTATAAGTGGGGGCTTCTCGTCGGTCAAAAAGGAACCCATGAGTTATGTATCGAATGCGGTATCTGTGAAGAGGAATGTACTCAGCATCTTCCGATCATAGAGCGACTGAAAGAATTTGATAAGTGGACAAAGTAGACGATAGATTGATAAGGTTGAAGTGTGCTAAGGGGGTGCCGGATGAGTTTGCCTATTGTTTTTCTATCCGTCAGTGATAACGTGACAAGACTTGCAAGGCAAGTATCCAAGGAGTATGATGACAGGACCGAAATCGTTGATATTTCCCATAATCCTTCGATGAAAAGCATCACGGAAGCTTTTCCCGATGCCAGGGTATTCATCACCAGAGGTCGGAGAATCAATGAATTGAAAGAACTTTCAGGAAAATCGGTGGTATCGATCATGTCAGGTGTACATGACATCATCCGGCAGATTTCAGATATTTCAAGTCTTGGCATCAAGCGAATTGCGGTAATCACCATTCCGGAAATGATCGGTCATGAAGAACGGAAATATACCATCGATGAAGTTGAAGTGATCTTCTGTCCTGTAGATGAAGACAAGGTATCAGATACCTATCATGAAATGGTTTCGAGTGGATATGAAGGTTTTATCGGCGGACTTAGACTGAAAAGATCTGCGAGAACAAGGATGTCCCGTTCAGATTCATCGAGAACAACATCGATTCCATTCGTGAAGCTTTTAGATTTGCAAATCGCATATATGAAGTGGAGGAAACGGAAAGAGCCAGGAACAGAGAGAAAAACCATAAAGTGAAGGAGCTGTCCAATGAGCTATATGGTTCTATTGAGAATGCATCCGCAGCTTCAGAAGAAATGAGTGCATCATCACAGGAGCTTGCATCAATCGGCAAAAGAAATGAAGATGTGGTCCTCAATGCACTGGAAGCAGTCAAGAGTACGAACAAAATCGTCCAGATTGTGAAGAATATTTCCGATCAGAGTAATCTGCTGGGACTCAATGCAGCGATTGAGGCTGCCAGGTCGGGAGAGCACGGAAGAGGATTTGCTGTCGTTGCCGAAGAGGTCAGGAAACTGGCAGATCAGAGTAAGATACAGTCAGAACAGATCAATCAGCTTCTGAATGTGCTGTCTGTAAAGATAGATGAAATCAGTGAGAACACAAAACTGATCAGCGAAATATCCCAGGAACAGGCGGAGGCCAATGAAAACGTCGCCAATATGATTGTCATAACCCGAGAAATCGGAGAAACACTGCTTAAATTTGTAACTGAAGGTCAGGAATAGTAAAGGGAGCATGAAAAGCTCCTTTTATTGTGAGAAAACTGAAACTATCCCGTTAACTGTTACCATAAACTCGTAATATCACTTGCACATTTTACCATGGAGTGCTAGCTAAGATATTTTGTCAAATGTTGGAGGTATAGAATGAACGCAGTCCTTTTAATGATAGTAATTATAATGATCGCTTCCATTGTCCAGTCCACTGCCGGCTTTGGATTTTCCATCATCACAATGATGGTGCTGCCGTTCTACTATTCTGTCCCAGAGAGTATCGTTCTGAAGACTTTCAGTGGCATGGCTGTCCTAGGCTTCATCTGTGTACGATATAGAAGAGAAATTAATCTCAGAATGCTCTTTTGGCCTCTGGTGCTTGCATTGCCTGGAAGTATCATGGGAATCAGTGGCGTCACATCCATTGACAATGCTTTTGCAATGAAAATACTGGGAGTTGGTCTCGTACTGATGGCTGCATATTTCTACTTTCTGGCACATAGGATTAAGATACCTGCAAACAAGTGGACGGCAATGGCGTCAGGTGGTTTGTCTGGGCTGATGGGAGGGATGCTGGGGTTCCAGGACCGCCGATTGTCCTTTATTATTCAGTGGCATTACCGCAGAAAGAATCCTACCTGGTTACTTTGCAGACGTTCTTACTGATCAATGACATCACCAGGATGACTCTTATATCATCAATGATGGAGTTTTCCAATGACCTGATGAGAATGCTGCCGATAGCCATTGGTACAGCAGTTGTGGGCGTGTTGATTGGAAATGGTATCTTCAAGCGTATATCTGCAGATGCTTTGCACAAAATCATTTATATTATGATGGGGTTGTCAGGGATATATTATATCTTGGGATGAAGAAAGAAACAGGAAGGCTAATCCATCAGGAAGCCTGTATAATCAACGTTTGTGACAGGTTTGGATAATATGCTGGATGCATCCGGCAAAAATAAATCAAAAAAGTTTCAAATAACTGTTGACAAAACCTCCGTACGGGGTATACTAGTCTTCGTTGCTTAACAAGACAGCAGCACGCGAGAACAGCGGGAAGCCTTGATTTTTCTAAGGTTGAAGCAAATCGCAAAAGTGAATCCCGGAAATTTTCTTTCTATATAAATGCGCATATTCATTGCAGTTATTCATTTGGACGGAAGATGAACCGAGTAATCAACGAAAA
>LQAG01000101.1_pt1 | contig 41211 bp, 61 predicted proteins | sample 1535801 | NCBI WGS metagenome assembly LQAG01 (sample SAMN04331584, study PRJNA305678) | bioreactor metagenome | isolation source: bioreactor_3 inoculated with Wadden Sea sediment 1st replicate of a... | place: Germany:Bremen
TTTCCAGCTTTGATATCAAGTTGGTAAGATTTCATCGATGAATTTTCCTGCCTTAATAGCTGCCTCTGCTTTCTGTTGACTCCTCAGGGTAAATTCATCTTGATCTTGTCGAGAAATGTTAAACTCAGTCGCTACATTCTCGGCAGTAATGCCATTTGGATATGGTCCCATCGGCCAAGTCAGAATGCTTACCAATCCATCTTCTAATGTTTCATTTCCGAATTTGTTGCCGAAGCGATGTTTACGGACATAAAAAAGGCAACATGTTCATATTTTCTGTGCCGCATGCAACAATGATATCTGCTTCATCGGTTTGGATGGCCTGAACTGCTGAATTGATGGTTTGCAAGCCAGAACCGCATTGACGGTTCAAAGAATAGGCAGTCGTTTCCAGTGGGAGACCCGCATTTAACATGCAAACACGTGCAATAAAGCCACTTTCTGCAATCTGGCCAACATTCCCAACAATGACTTCGTCAACAAGTTTGGGCTCAAGTCCACTACGCTTTACCGCTTCCTTGATAACCATTCCACCTAAATCATGTTGATGAAAATCTTTCAGGGTGCCACCCATAGTACCAATAGCGGTCCGGACACCACTTACAATCACTACTTCTTTATTAATCATGGTGATTAGTCCTTTTGTTGAGATAATTAAGCGCCTTGTCTAGCCATTCATTGGGGACGTCTCTGCAACTTTTCTCCGATGACTAATCATTTGAAACGTCCCAAAGAATTCCTTAGGAATAACTAGCCCTGCGAATAGTCATAAAAGCCCTTGCCACTCTTTCTTCCTAGGTGCCCAGCTTTGACTAAAGTTCTGATCAATGGGCAGGGACGATATTTTGAATCCTTGAAGCCTTCATATAGTCCTTCCATGGTGGCCAGCATCACATCCAAACCTACAAAATCGGCTAGCTCCAAAGGCCCCATGGGGTGGTTAGCGCCGAGCTTCATAGAGTTGTCCACATCCTCTGGTGTGGAGCCTTCCATGACACAAAAAGCACCCTCATTCATTAATGGCACCAGGATTCGGTTCACAAGAAATCCTGGAAGCTCAGGAGCATCAACAGACTCTTTGTTAATAGATTGTGCAAATTTGCGGATAGCTTGGTAGGTGTGGTCAGAAGTAGAAATACCGCGTATTAGTTCAACTAGCTTCATAACCGGCGCGGGGTAAAAGAAATGAATCCCCATGACCTTGTCTGGACGATTTGTCACTGAAGCAATTTCTGAAACACTGAGCCCGGAAGTATTGGATACAAGGAGGGTCTCCTGGTCAGCAAGGGAATCTAACTCCGCAAAAATTTTCTTTTTTAACTCCATATTTTCAGGAACAGCTTCTATGATAAGATCAACACCTTTTACATCTTCTAAATTATTACTATAAGAGATAAGGCTTTTAATCTTAGTCGCATCCTCTTCAGAAATTTTTTCTTTCTGAACTAAGCGCTCCAGACTGCTGACAACTCTTTTATTTGCCTTGTCCAGCTGTTCAGTGGAGACATCGATATTAATAGTCTCAAGACCTGCCTGAGCAATGTTTTGGGTAATTCCGCTTCCCATCAAGCCTGCACCAACTACAGCTACTTTATTAATTTCCATGTGCTTATCCTGGCTATGTATCAATTATTTTGTATTAGATGCAGCTATGAACAAATCTTTTACATCTAAGCTGCACTTTGGTTAGGGCTCCGCTATTTATTGCAGGCCCTAAGGCTCACTAATGGGGAGGATCATAGGAGAAGGCCTATGATCCTCCCTCAACAAAGAGGGCTATGATTTTGACTCCATAAGGGCAACAGCTTTTTCAACCCACTCTTTACCGCCGACATCATTGTAAAAATTGGGCCAAATACTCTTAGCTGCAGCTTTCCACTTCGGCTCATCCTTGGGAGGCCCAAGAAGAATCATGCCTTTTTTCTTAAGCTCTTCCTGTGCTTTTTGCTCCATTGAATATGACAAACGTCTTCCGAAATCAGCAGCTTCTTTACCTGCCCGGGTTAAAACAGTTTGATCCTCTGATGAGAGCGACTGATAAACTCTTTCACTCAACAGGATCGGTCCAGTCCAGAGCATGTAATGGATCTCTGTAATGTATTTCTGAACTTCATAAAACTTCATGTCGTTAATAACGGCATATGGGTTTTCCTGGCCGTCAATTACTCTCTGCTGCATGGCTGTGAAGACCTCAGACCAAGCCATTGGAATGGGCTCCAAACCCCAGGCAGAAAATGTGTCAATGGCAATATCTACTTTGGAAACTCGAATCTTCAGGTCTTTAAGGTCCTCAAGTGTTTCGACTGGCTTTTGGAATTAGAGAGGACACGGAAACCTTTTTCAAAATAGCCGACAAAACGAACACCAGCTTCCTTAATGACTCTCTTGTTTAATTCGTCATGGATCGCATCCATCGCTTTCCATGCAGCTTCACTTTGGTCAAACATGTACGGGAGCATCAGTACGCCAACGGAAGGCGCCATGGGCTTCAGGTTCCCCGTATAGACGATAGCTGCCTCAAGGGCGCCAGTCCTAAGGTCTTGAACTGCTTCTTGCTCACCACCGAGCTGGTTATTACCAAAGATTTGAACTTTAATACGGCCATCAGAATACTTATCGACAAGCTCTTTAAACTTTATTGCTGTCTGACCTGTTACATCGGCATCATTTGCACCATGAGCCAGCTTGATAGTTACAGCCTCAACTGAAGTCGGCATTGCCACAAAAGAGACTACTGAAAGCAACAAGCAACACGTTACGATTAATACCTTTTTCATAAACTCCTCCATACTTACTTAGTTGTTTAAAATGTCTCCCGGCAAAACTGGGGGCCCTACTTATGTATCGTCATAGCGGTCACTTATTAACCATGTTGTCGTCTGCAGTCGACTATGGTTAAAGTTTTCAATAACCTACTTGATGATCATTAGCCTTTTAGTTAGCTAAAAGACGTAACCTAGCAACCGTGGGAGAAACAGAGACACCTCAGGAACTAAACTTACAATCACCAAGGCCGCAATTTCAGCTCCAGCAAAATACAAACTATTCAGACTAATATCTTCCAAACTCGTTCCCGCAATTTCCTTGGCAACGAATAAATTCACACCAAGTGGAGGAGTCTCATAGCCAATTTCACAAGCGATTACGAACATAAGTCCAAATTGAATCGGATGAACTCCAGCGGCTACCATTGCTGGCAGAAGTAGAGGCGTCAGGATAACTATCATGGTGATACTCTCCATCCACATACCGATGAAAAGAAGCAGAGCGACAACCAGAAGAATTAAAACAGTTTTGTCTGAAACTGTTGTTATAAGAAGTTCAGATATCCCTTGGGGAATTTGATATATGGACAATACGCGACCGATTAAGGTCCCATCATGAGGACAATAAAAATTGTACCGGTCGTTTTGGCAGTGTACAAAACAGATTCAGAGAACCCCTTGTAATCAAGCTCTTTGTAGATAAATACACCAACAATAAGCGAATATATTACAGCGACAATTGAGGCCTCTGTTACGGTTACCACACCTCCGTAAATCCCACCGAGGATAATGACAGGCGAAAACAAGGCCCATTTAGCTTTCAAAGCAGTTTTAGCAAACCTGCCCCAAGAAAGTTTGTCACCTACTCCGCCATACGCTCTTTTTTTTACTAACAAGAACTGCAGTCACCAGAAGGAAGACAGCAAGAAGAGCGCCCGGTATGACCCCAGCTACAAAAGACCTGTTATGGATTGCTCAGCCGAAATCCATAAATGATCATCAATATACTAGGAGGGATAACAACACCTATTCCACCAGAGCACGCTGCTATTCCACCAGCAAATCCCCTACTGTAGCCCTGGTTAATCATGGCAGGAATAAGAATAGAACCTATTGCTGCCGTTGTAGCTGGACCTGACCCCGATATAGCAGCAAACAACGTACAGGCAACTACTGTAACAATAGCCAATCCACCTGAAATATCTCCGACAATCGATCTGGAAAAATCAATAAGCCTCTTAGTGAGACCACCTTTTTCCATAATTGCACCAGCCAAAATAAACATAGGCACTGCGATAATGGCGAATGAATCAATCGAGGTGTATGCCGTCTTAGCAATGTATTCTATTGGCAACCCGCCAACGAGCATCCCAACTAACGCGGTTATGCCTAAACAAACCCCAATAGGGACAGACAAGAGCATCAAAAAACGAAAGACTAACCCTAAAATTATTGGCATAGTCATAATACATACACCTCTACATATCAGCTCTCTGGTCCCTAATAACGACATTGGACCTGAGCCTTTTAATCATCGTCTGTAAAACACGTACGGAAAAGAAAGAAAAAACCAACAGGAACAATCATGTATACATAAACAAGATTGAAGCGTAAGGTTTGCGAGTAATAAGGATACTCAAACATTGACATTACATACTTAATGCTCACATATACAACTACTAGATTGAACATGAGCCAAATTACATCTGCGAAACTAATTATTATTTTTTTAGTTTTTTCAGATAATTTACTTAAATGAAAAGTAATTCGAATGTGGTTGTCATTTTTTTGCTGCCAATATAATGTAACAATAGACACCCCAAACAAAGTAGTAGCGTGACACCTCTTCAACCCACGCAAAAGATTTACCAAAGAAATAACGAAGAAATTATTTGGAACGTAAGAAGAGAAATCATTATTACAGTAAATAGAATCGCAAGCTTACCCTCCAAAGGGACTTTCTCTTTGCTCCGCATAGCATTACCTCATGACTTTATGGAACGGCACGCGCAACTCGAACTTCTATCTGCATATGTTTTCAGAATAGCAAGCAAGAGTATTTACTGGTTTAGTTTAACGTTAAACTTAAATTATCATGGCATAATATCGTTTGTCAAGGGGTTTCCATGACACACGGTCTAATTCTTTTTTTCATTGAAATCAATAGTTTGTGCTGTATCGACAGGGATTTATCGGGCAATAAAAATAAATTTTCCAAAAAATTTTATTTTAGTTTTTATTATTTTCGAAGATAGGCGACAATTAAAGTTTAACGCTAATCCTTAACTCTCACGGCTCTCTGAGGATACCAGAAACACACCTGCCAAAACGGCAATATAATCTATTGCAGACCTGAGGACTGAGGGGTTAACACGAAGAAATGATCGTCCACTCGCTGCCCGATGACTGCTAATGGCTCCCACTGGCGAGAATTCGCTGCAGGCAAGACATCCCTATTGCACCCTGGCCAAATTCTACAATCGCCGGAAGTATCTCTCTGACAAAAAAAGAGAATAGGGGGAAGGGGGCAGGTTTGTGTAATCGGCTTTTGCGGGCTGCCCCGTCTCTTGCCGACTGAATCGTCCCGGGTTTTCCGGAGACAGTTTTCGTTTGAGTCAGGCAGCCTCGTCTGGCTCCTCTAGCCGATAATACTCTTTCTCTTTTTCTGCTGGTGGAATATTTCCAATCGGTTCCAATAGCCGACGATTATTGAACCCATCCACCCATTGCAGTGTTGCGTATTCAACCGATTCCCGACCCTTCCAGGGGCCGCGATGGTGGATGACTTCGGTTTTGTAAAGACCGATGATTGTCTCCGCCAATGCGTTATCGTAGGAATCTCCGATTATGCCGACCGAAGCGCTGATATTTGCGTCTGCCAGTCGCTCCGTATAATGGATCGAGAGATACTGGCTGCCTCTGTCGCTGTGGTGGATGAACTCTCGGCGGTTCTTGCGAGCCCACAGCGCTTGTTCAAGCGTAGCTCAATCTTCATGGAAGTCGAAACCTTCCAGCCAACGATGCAGCGGGCGACTGGTATGGCTTCCCTGCTTAACTGTAGTCAGACCTTACGGGCACCATAAGCTTGGTAAATCTCTTTCCAAACCCTCTGAATCTGTGGTTTCAAAAACTGATCCCTCAGGTGACGTGCCTGAACCTTGCTGCTCCAGAACCAATCGGACTGCTCGCTCTCTAACCTCAGGACTGTATCTCTTGTTCGTATTCATGACCCCATACTCTCAAAGTTTGGAGTCTCCGACAATCCCGGTGCAATTCAGACAATTATCGTTGAGGGGTGAGTGTTCGGATAGGCTCTAGGTGTTTCTCGTGACAGTAAATTTAGTCAAATTTACAAACAGAAACACTGTCGCTGCAGGTTGGCGGGGCTGGCATTAAGGCTTTCGCATCAAGTGCCCGCATGTTTTCTCTTTACCAGAACCGGATCGAGAAGAATGCGCTTAGCGCCATTTTGTTTTTACCTTGAATTTTATCAAGCAATAGGTCAAGCCCGAACTCTGCCATAACCTCAATCGATTGCGAGACCGTAGTTAACTCAATTCCGGGAAGCCCAGATATCATCGTGTTATCAAAGCCCACAAGTGCCATATCTTCAGGCACCCGGATCCCGTGACCCGAAAGGCATTCCAGGACCCCCATCGCCATATAGTCACTGTGAGCAAATATGGCTGTAGGGAGAGGCTTGAGCCTAAGCAATTCCTCGGTAAGCCTGAAGCCTGTCGTCCGAAAGAAGTCCCCGCCATGAAAAATCAAATTATCGTCAAGCTTGATACCATGGGCAGCAATTGCAGACAAGGAGCCCTGCAAGCGATTGTGTCCGGTTGAGGTATTTAGGTCTCCAGCAAGTATGGCGATCCTGGGGTGCCCGAGTTTGATGAGATGCTCTACGGCAAGATAGGCACCACGTGAATTGTCAACGGCTACCGAATCAACAGGTGGCTTGGAAGGATCCTCTCCTAGCGTCCTGATCATCGTTATAAATGGGATCTGGTAAGACGCAAATTCCTCAACAACAGGATCGTCTAGCATCACTGAGCAAATAATCACACCATCACACCCCCTGTTGACCAAATGATTCAAAGCATCTCGTTCGCCCTCCAGGCTACTGGCCGCATTGTTGAGAATGGTGCTGTAGTTATGGTTCTGGGCTTTCTTAACAATAAAGTGAGCCAGTTCTGAATAATGAGGATTTTGGAGCGAGGTGAGAATCATCCCGATTGTATTGCTTCTCTTTGTGACAAGGGTTCTTGCTGAGAGGTTGGGACGATAGTTGAGTTCTTTTAGCTATCCTCGTGATTTTTTCAGCAGTAGCCTTGCTCACACGGCTACTATTGGGATTCTTGAGGACCAGAGAAACTGTTGTTGCGCTGACGCCAGCTCTCTCAGCCACATCTTTGAGTCTGGCCCTAAGGGGATGTGTCTTCTTATCTGTCATAGATTTAAATTTTTCATGTCGAAATAAAATTACACAGTGGACATTATGCCCAATGCAGAATGTTAGCTAAACTGTTTTTTGGGCTTTGTAAATTTCAACGCTCTAACCGCCTCTCATTCAAGGTCGCTGCCCCCAATCTAGTCCGCCGTCTCTTTTGCTCCTAAATGTCGGCGACATCAACGACTTTCTAGGCATCCATACAAAACAATATAATATATGATTATCATGTCTTTGTTTATCGTTAATTCTGATCAGCTCTGATGTCTGTGGCGAAAAAGTGGAGACAGGCCGCATGGCGGATTGTCGCAAGTGGCTGTAATTGATGACTTAAGTCGGCAGGCCGAAATTATTTTCAGCAAAGAGGGCTTCCTCGACATAATAAATTTTTTGCATTTGCAATTATTTTCCCTATCATAGTGCCATTCAAGTTTAACGTTAAATTTGGTTTGCTTAGATCTTTTAACCCTCCAGGCACCCAACACTAAAATGGAGATGAACATGAAGAAGATCGAAAATTGTTCCGAGTGCCGGCTAAGGAGCAAGATATCGATAGCCATCCCTGTGATAAGTGTCACGTGAGAAGATAATGGCTGTTTGGAAAGGTACCATGAGTAATGGTAAAACTTTTTGGATTGGCGAGACCCTTCTAAATTGCCTGCTTGTAAAAGCTCCGGCTTGAAGGAGAAATCATGACTGAGCTTGACTTCATATGCTCCAGGAGAAGCATCCGTAAATATACGACACAATATGTTGCGGAGACTGAAGTAGAGGATCTGCTACGTGCTGCCATGACCGCACCATCGGCAGGTAATTCTCAGCCTGGCACTTTATTGTGATTCGTGAGCGCAAATTGCTCGATGCAATCCCTGAGATCCACCCCTATGCCGTTATGATAAAAGGGGCTCAGCTAGCAATTTTGGCATGTGCTGACCCAGCGCAGGAAAAATATCAAGGAAACTGGCCACTAGACCTTTCTGCTGCGGTGGAAAATTTGCTTCTGGCCGCCCACATCAAGGGTCTTGGTGCAGTCTGGTGCGGGATTTTCCCGGAAGAAGATCGGATCAAAGGGCTCCGTGCGTTGTTAAATATTCCTGCGTCAATCGTCCCCTTTGCTCTAATACCACTTGGTTATCCTGCAGAAGAAAAGATAGCGGCTGAGCGCTTTAACGCCAGGAGGATCTATCGAAACCAGTGGGGTGTCACATAAGTGTTTGGGGTAGGATGAGTACGTCACCTGCTTCCCGGGAATTAGTAGTTAGCGTCAGAGACGCTCCTACCTGTGGATGCTTTCTTACAGTAGAAAAATAGTTTCTAGGCGCTCTCTCCTGATCTTAATAGTCGTCATTTGATCTCATGGCCCCCGACATTTCAAACATAAAAGCGGACCTTTCGCTTTACTGTATTATCAGCAGTTTAGTGGCAGGGCCTTTTGACACGGACTTTCGAGACAGTTTCAGCGGAAATAGCTGTGTGGTTGCAACTTGGTAGGAAATTGGTCGGATCGGTCAAGAGGTAGTTTTGGTCGGTTTGGGCTGGAAATTGGCAGATCCGGGCGAACCGCTATCGATCAAGTTCATAGTACTGAAGTTGTGCAACTTGCTTACAACGCTTTCCGTAAAAACTTCACTGCGTCGGGGTGGAGGGGGATTACCACCCCTCCCAGCCCTTTCTTTGCATCCAAATCCCGTGCAACTGGAAGCTCTGTGCGCATTTGGGTCAAGACTTTTTCACTGAAGAGAATTTTGAGTGCACGATAGGCAAAATCATCATCTAATTCCCGATTGGCGACCCAGAGGGTTGGGTTCTGGAAGGTTAAGATCTCCTGAGTTTGCCACTTGTAGGTGCCTGCAGGGATGTGATTAGATGTGTAAAATGGATAGGCCTTAAAGAAATCGCTGCCTAAAGCCACTTTCCACAAATCGAGCAGGCGGATTGGAAATCTTCGATTGGTTTCCTCGATGGAATCGCTCGGAACATCGGCAAGCATCCAAACTGCATCGACACTTCTTGCAACCAGTTCCTTCAGCCACATGGTTGAATTGACATAAATGGGGGTGATGTCCTGCCAGATATTTAAACTGCGAAAAAAAACGTTCGGCTGCCAGCGCTGATCCTGAGCTGGGACTCCCTATCGCAATCCGATGTTTTCTCAGTTAATCGAGGATTCGATAAGGGCTGTTTTGGGGAACTGTCCTGCTTTTCCAAGATAGGCATCTTCAGTATTCACCAGGGCCATGTCCATTTTACCTCGGTCTACCCTAGTGAGGTTATCCACAGAACTTGCTGTCTGCTTGATCTTGATCTGGAACTCGGGCATTTCTTGGTTGAGCAATTCCCCCGGCTCGACAGCAAAATTATGAAAGGTCCCGCCTGATGGCCCACCACCTAGGATAAAGTCAGGTTTTTCGTTATCGCAACTGCCAGAGATGAAAACAAAAAGGCAGGCAAGTAAAGGCCAGAAGGGAGGAGCAATACTTTTCGGAAGATAACTCCTCATAAATATTACTTAACTCCTTTGCAGAAGTGGAATTATCCGGGGAATTCGGGGGCCATAATACCGAATTCGCCGGGAGTCAAGGTCTTTGACAATTGAATCAGAAGGGGCCGGTATTGCCTTCATCGTGAGCGTTGATGCACCTATAGCTATAACCAGATGGACTGGTTGACCGGGATCACCTAAAGCGACACAACAACCAGCAGCAATCTCCTCAATAGCGGTTATCCCGAACACGACAAGGTCGGCAACCACACCCAGATAGTCGAAGATGGCACCGCCACCTTCACCTTCGATCCGAACGGTTACCGCATCAGCAAGGGGATTCAGGACAGCAGCGCCAAGAACCACTCCTTCCTCGAAGCCGAGCATCTTCTGGATGCCGTTTATAACCAGGACAACAACCTCACATCCCGTTACTTAAGAGGCGTGGTGGTCGATGAGATCGTCAACGCCTACCTCTACGATGACACCGATCCCTACGGCACCAACCTGACCTATCACCACGACCAGATCAACAGCGTCACCGCCCTGACTGATTATACCGGCAGCGTGGCAGAACAGAACAGGTACAGCGCCTTCGGCCAATTTGTAGGCGGTGACGATTCTCGACAAACCTGAACCGATGAGATTAAAGATGCAAAATAAAACCGCCTCTGTATGGAATTAAACCGTTGATTGCTGTTCTTCTCTGCACTTGGATAGCTTTTATGGTGCCAGGGCAGGGAGATGCGGTTGATTTTCTGACTTAAGTTTGGAACAGCGGCAATTGCTGGAATATTATGCTGTCGACTGGAGCCGGTTTCCGGTCACGAACAGAAGCAGTTACAGGGTGGGGGACAACTCTGGTTGACGATATCATCGGAGCAGAAAATCAGACCATAACAGCGCTTGCGCTCCGTTTTATCTGAGTCGGTTTTTTTTGTTTATACCTCCAGGAATGAAAAATGCAGATCGCTCAAGCCGATGATCAGAAAGCGATCCAGCAGTTGAGGGTGGCCGAAGATTGCCTGATAAATTTCGTTGACCATCAAGGCCGAGATCGCTGTCGCGGACGCCCCTGTGACCGGAATATCTCCCTGCGGCTGCCTGACCCCGGCGAACAGCTCCTGCAAGCTCTGCGACCGGCCTTTTCTCAGGGTGACAAGCTGTCCCTGATCCCCTTCGATAGCGCCATGAACCAGCAATATGCCGTCTGAAAGAGACTTTTCGAGGTGGAAACGGCTGCTGAAATTGTCGAGACAATCAGCAGCCAGAGTTATATCGGTCGGACAGATGAAGTTGGTATCAAGTCGCTGTTGCATTGGCACAATTGTGACCTGACTGTTGATCTGTTGCAGAGTCCGAGCGGCACAGTCAACCTTGGCCTGACCGATATCGGCTTCGTTGTAAAGGGTCTGGCGGTTCAGGTCGGGCCAGTTGATGAGGCCATCATCAAGCAGGTAGAGTTTTCCGACACCCGCTCTGGCCAGCAGTTGGCTCAATGTGCCGCCCAGACCGCCGACTCCAGCAACCAGCACGGTGGCCTGTTCGATCTGTTGCTGCTTCTCTTCTCCCCAATGCTTGACCTGACGGCTGTAGCGTTGCCGAACAGGCATCAGCCACCCGCTCCGGGAGGAAAGAAGGCGATGGTATCCCCGTCCCTGACTGTTGTTTCCAGTTTGTCCAGATGAAGGATATTGCGTCGGTTAACCAGAATAATGGTGCCAGGAATCAGTTCGCCCTGTTCATCCAACAACTTGTGTAAAAACGGTGTGGACAGTTGCTGTTGAACGCGCAGAAGCAGCTGACCGATCTGCTCCTGTTCCAGTGCTGCGAGGTTCATCTTTTCCTGTTTCAGCAGAATGCGCAGCAAGCTGTAGAATTCGATCTTGATCATGGCGCTTCCTTAAGATGCCAGTCGCAGTTGCGTCTGGGCGTAGTTGGCCGTGCCGTCAAGCAGTTTCTGCCCGGAAAGACTGCTCTGGTCGTGACCAGCTGATAGTAGAGACCGGAGTCGTTGGTTTCACCGATCATGGTGGCGCCGATGACCCGCTGCCGGTTATCCAGGAAAACTTTGCGGAAGCGACCGCTGGCCCGATTGTAAGTGCTGATGACCTGATCTGCGTCGTCCTGACAATAGCCGACAGCGGCAACATCGATTCCGAAAATTTCGGTGATATTGTTCTTCAGGCTGCCCTGATAGGTGCACTGCAGACCAAGCATGTTGAGCGCTGCGTTTTCTCCCTGTTCAACAGCGGTCATCCAGTTGCCCTGGATGGTCATTTCGCCGCTGATAAAGTCTTTGCCTTCAGCGCTATCTCCAGCGGCAAAGATATCGGGATGACTGGTGCGGCAGAAGTCATCGATCAGGACACCGTCGGCGACCTTGAGTCCGGCCTCGGAGGCAAGGCCGGTATTCGGACTTACTCCTTTGCCGACAATGAGCAGATCGCTGTTGAGAACCTCTCCCGAGCGCAAGTTCAGTTCCAATTTTTCACCTTCACCGATACTGTCGATATCGTTTTCTTTATGGATCTGTAGGCCCTTAGCGCACAATTTTTGTTCAAGAATCGCCGCTGCCTCGGCATCGACAACCCGGCTGAAAATGCGATTGGATCCGACCACCAGATGCTTCTCCATCTGCTTATCAGCGTGCGAAAGCAGTGGTAAGCTGACCAGACCGGCTCCAATCGCGGTCACTGTCGAAGCCTTGTCCAACAGGGCGATCAGTTTATCGGCATCGCTGAGATGACGCAGGACACAACTGCGTTCAGTTGAAACGGACAGAGTCCGAGCTTCGGCTCCCGTCGCGAGGAGCAATTGTGAGTAGAGCAGTTCCCTGCCGTCAGCCAGCTGAACAATGTGCTCTTCGGCTTTGACGGCGACAACCGCCTGCCCAAAAATTGTTTCGACACCCAATTGGCCATAGAAATCTCGGTTGACGATATCGAGACCCTTGCGTTCGATATGGGCACCGATGTAATAAGGGGTTAGAACACGCGAATAAGCGGGACAATTTTCCCGGTCGATAATGGCAATTTTCGAATGCTGATCGTGGCGCCGCAGGGTTCTGAGCGCCTGCAGGCCGGCAGCACTGTTGCCGATAATGATAAAGTCGAAATGTTCAGGCATAAACGTTGTCCCCGGATCGCTAGAGGTGACGTAAGGAATCGGTTGTCAGATAGAGGCCTGCACACAGAATTTTTCCGGGTGCAGGCCGTTTTTGCCGATCTGCGCTACGCCGTCAGGCCGAGGGCCTGAAGTTTCGCATCGGTCGGAACTCCTTCTTCGTTCCAGCCGCGTTCCTGATAGTAAACTGGTAGCATGATATCCAGCTTGGCAACCTCTCCTTTGAGCGGTCCATCTGGAATCGGCTCTTCCAGCAGACGTTTTGGTAAGGTGTCCTGAGCCGGGTCAATTCCGGCTTTCAAGTTGAACATCCGCTCCAGATTGTAGATCCGGTCGCCCAGGTTCATCAGGACTTCTTCGTTGAAATCATGTCCTGTGGCTGCGGTGCAGAAGTTGGCAAACTGGGGGCGCCAATGGCGAAGGTTGTAAAGAGACAGACTCCGGATGAATCGACAACGGCTGTAAAATCCTGGAAAATCTTGGCCCAGGTCGCCTTTCCTTCCGTTGCTTGGGGATCCAGCTTTTCCGGCAGACCAAGAATTTCCGGAGAGACCAGATAGCCGCGCACGTGGCAGGCGCCACGATTGCTGGTGGCATATTGGAGGGCCATCCCCTGCATGCCCCGGCCGTCATAGGCTGGAAATTCCTGTTTCTTGACCGTCATCGACAATTCCGGTGCCCCATAGCTTTCGGCCAGACGATATGAACCGAGGGCGATCTTGTCACCGAACCCTTCACGTTTGCCGGTCATTTCGGCGAGCTTAACCAGAGCTTCAGCATCGCCGAATTTTAATTCCATACCGATTTCATCAGCACTGATCAGGCCTTTTTCTGCCAGTTCCATGGCACAGGCAACCGTCGCACCGAAGGTGATCGGATCCATTCCATCTTCATTGCAGATATAATTGGCTTTGGTAATGGCGGCCAGATCGTCAATGCCACATGCCGCGCCCAGGGACCAGATCGATTCATATTCCGGGCCTTCCCCGTCACCGCTGTAGCGGCTGCCTTTCAGACCGGTGACGCGACCGCAGGCGATAGTGCATCCCATGCAACCTTTGTTACGTTTAAGGTAGGTCGATGCCAGGGTTTCACCGGAAATTGCTTCGGCGCCTTCAAACGTACCTGCTGAAAATTACGGGTCGGGAGTGATCCGATTGATTGATAATGTTGACCAGAACAGGGTGCGAGGGCCGGAAGTCCTTCGCCGGAGACTGGATTCTGTTTGAGCAGGCTATAGGCTTCGAGGGCGGCTTCGCGGAAAGCAGCAGGATCGGCAACCTTGACCCCTCCTGTACCGCGAATGGCAACCGCTTTCAGGTTTTTACTCCCCATGACTGCGCCAACGCCGCTGCGTCCTGCGGCCCGGTGTTTGTCGTTCATGATGGCGGCATAGTTGACCATTTTTTCACCGGCTTGACCGATGCAGGCAACCTTTGCATCACCGTGGAATTCAGCCAGAATGGCATCTTCCGTTTCGTGGCTCGGTTTGCCCCACAGATGAACCGCGCGACCAGCTGAACTTTGTCGTCGTGAATCTGCAGGTAGGAGGGGTACTCTGCTTTTCCCTCGAAGATGATCATGTCGTAGCCGGCATAACGCATTTCGCAGGGGAAGTAGCCGCCTGAATTGGAACAGGCGATTGTTCCGGTCAAGGGTGATTTTGTGATGACCATATAGCGGCCATTGGCGGCACCGTAGGTGCCCGTCAGAGGCCCAGCCGCCATGATCAGCTTGTTTTCCGGTGCCAGCGGATCGACGTCTGGCTCAACTTCCTCGGTAAAATACTTGCTTCCCAGGCCACGGCCACCCAGATACTCCGTTGCCCATTGTTCATTGAGTTTTTCGGTTTTACAGTTCCGGCGGTCAGATTAACCCTCAGTAGTTTCCGTGCCAGCCTCTCATGGTTTCACCTCCATCTGTCCTTCTTTCATGGCGTCAACAAAGCGCAGAATTTTTGCCGCAGAGGCTTGTCCTCTTCGTCCAGGCTCAGGCAGCCTGTTGGACAGAAGGCAACACATTCCGGCGTATCTCCCCGCAGAGGTCGCATTTGTCGACCTTTCTGAGACTGGGCACGTACTTGATCATGCCGAACGGACAGGCGCTGACGCAAGTGCGGCAACCAACGCATCGATCTCTGTCGACCAGAACGACGCCGGAGGGCATTTCTTTGCTGATGGCGGCCTTGGGGCAGGCTTTTTCGCACCAGGGCTCATCACACTGCATACAGGTTACGGTGATAAACTTGGCTTCGTCGATAAAGACTTCATTGTAGATGCGTGAGCGGCTGGGAGCAAATTCACCTGTGTGTTTGAATGAACAGGCCATTTCGCAGGTCTTGCAGCCGATACACTTTGAAGGTTCAATGCGAATCAGTTTCTGCATGCTTATCCTCCTTGATGAGTTAATTGATGAAAGACAAAAACCGTTTTCTATTTATCAAGTGGCAGATCCCGGTGCCTGTCAAAAGTTGCACCACAAAAAATTATAACAGACTTTGATGGTCAGCACCGCAGTTATTTTGGCTGTATATGCCGGCTTGAACCCTTCCGCAGGGTAGATTTTCTCACCATCAACAGAGGAATATGCTAAATATATGGACCTGTGATAATGTGATCGTATCACTGTCGTGAATTTTCTTAGTCGCTCACAGGGAGAAGCCTGGAGAGCGCAAGTGTGAACGGATTGGATCGATGAAACTTGCGGATGGCTACGGCCGAAAAATCAATTACCTGAGATTGTCAGTCACTGATCACTGTAATATGCGTTGTGTTTATTGTGTGCCGGAGGGTGGAGTTGGCCATTGTGCACATGAAAAACACTTGATTTTGATCAGTTTCTGTTGATCTCGCGCGCTGCGGTCAGTCTTGGAATTAAGAAAATCAGGGTGACCGGTGGCGAGCCGCTGGTCAGGAAGGGAATTATCGATTTTCTGAAGGAGCTCTCTGGTCTGCCCGGCCTGGAAAGGTTGGTGTTGACAACCAACGGTCTTAATCTGGCCGGTATGGCTCAGAAATTGAAGGACGCAGGGGTCCAGAGCCTCAACATCAGCCTCGATTCCCTTGAGGCTGAGCGTTTTTGCCATTTGACTCGCAGAGATTGCCTGGCTGACGTCCTCGCCGGCATCGAAACGGCGGAAAAGGTTGGTTTACGTTATAAGATCAACACGGTGGTGATGCGCGGACGGAATGATCACGAGATCCCGGATTTTGCCAAGCTAGCGATGGTGCATGGCTGTTCGGTGCGCTTTATCGAATATATGCCGGTCATGAAAGAGGAGGGCTGGCAGTCTCTGGTTATGCCGAGTGAAGAAGTCCTGACAGCGTTGAGGGCTCACCATCGGCTCGAACCGATCCATCGTGAAGAGATGGCTGGGCCGGCCAGAGAGTTTCGTATCGATGATTCCGATGGCCGGGTTGGCGTTATTTCACCGATGTCGGGGCATTTCTGTGGGGATTGCAACCGTATTCGTATTACCTCTACCGGCAAGGTGAGAACCTGCCTTTTTTCCGATCAGGTTCACGATCTGGTACCGCTGTTGCAGAAAAAAGATGTCGACCTTTTGGCCGCTTATCTGCTTAAATTGGTGAATGACAAACCCGCCTGTCACGGCATGGATACAACACATGCCGATCATACTGCTTTCTCCATGTCCGAGATTGGCGGGTAGAGCTCTTTACTTTAAATGGTGTAAAGAAGCATCGGGTCACAGAAAAACTGTAATGAAACCGGTAGATATTCTATGATCTGACCGGTTTTCTGTTTGGGACATTGAAAAAGCGGTCGAATCCGTTGTGGCCGTTTGATTTCCTCTCGTAGCCATTGGTCGATGGTAAATTTTTGTTTGGGGTTTTTGTGATGATACACTCATTTGAACAGGCTCTTAGGTTGATCCTGCGTCATGCCGCACCGCTTTCAGCTGAATCCGTTGGTCTCGAGAATCTGGTTGGTCGGGTGGCTGCCGAAGAGGTTCAGGCGCCTTGGGACATGCCGCGTTGGGATAACTCGGAGATGGATGGTTTTGCAGTCAGGGCAGAGGATTGCAGGGTCGGCAATACGCTCAGTCTGGTCGGCTATATTCCCGCCGGAGTCTCTGCCAGGGGGGTAACCGTCGTTGCCGGGAGTGCAGTGCGGATTATGACTGGAGCACCGATTCCGGCCGGTTGTGATGCTGTCGTGCCGATCGAAAACACCTCGCCGGGCGAAGAGCGGGTACAGATTAATCAGCCGGTTGCGAAGGGGGACTATATTCGTGTCCGCGGTTGGGATATGGTTGCCGGGGAGCGGTTGATTGAGGCTGGGACTGTCCTGCGGCCGGCTGAAGTCAGCCTGTTGGCCTCTTTTGCCTACCGGCAGCTTAACGTTTATCGACGACCCAGGGTGGCGATTCTTTCGACCGGTGACGAGCTGGTTGCTCCCGGCGAAGAACCGGAAGAGGGTCAGATCGTCGACAGTAACAGCTACTCGATGGCGGCGGCAGTCAAGGAAATTGGTGCCGAGCCGATTTTACTCGGGATTGCTCGGGATACCGAAGAGAGTTTGAGGGATAAAATCGTGCTCGGATTAAAGGCCGACGTCCTGATTTCATCGGCCGGGGTCTCGGCCGGAGATCGCGATCTGGTCCGTGATGTTTTGGCTCAGGCTGGAGTCGAGCAACTGTTCTGGAAGGTTGGAATGAAACCGGGGGGGCCGACCGCTTTCGGGATCAAAGGACGGACGCTGGCATTTTCCCTGCCGGGTAATCCTGTGTCCAGCATGATCAGTTTCAGTCAGCTGGTACGCCCGGCTCTGTTGCAGATGATGGGATATGAGCGCATTCTGCCTGCAACGGTCAAAGTCCGCTTAATCTCTCCCCTGACGAATGAAACGTCGAAACAGCGGTTTCTCCGTGTTCGTATCGACGAAACCGGTGAAGGGCTGGTGTGCGGGAGCGCAGGTAATCAGAATACCGGTGTGTTGAAAACGATGCTGAATGCCAATGCGATCGCGGTTCTGCCTCCAGACTGCCCTGAATTGCTTGTCGGCTCCGAAATTGATGTTCAGCTGATGAACCCGAGCAGTTCAGTGGTGCAAAGATCTGAGCAATCCTGAGGAACCGACACAGCTTAAAACGCACTCCCTAATACCAGCATCCCCTGAGTCAGGATGAAAAAGACCGAATAAGATCAGCAGTCCACCACTGAACAGCCTGATGGCAACCGGGTGAGCGTTGACGCGTTTGATCTTCTGGCGCAGTGACTGAGAGGCATAGCCGAGCAGCAGCATCGGGATGGCGAAGCCGAGAGAGTAGCAGGCCAGTAAGAAAATCCCCGTCGACAGGCGACCATCCGAGGCCACCAGCGCCAGAACACCGGCAAGCATTGGACCGACACAGGGAATCCAGACCAGACCCAGGGTCAGGCCCATCACCAATCCAGACCACTGGCCATGGCTCTTTCCTCTGATTTTAGAAAAAATCGTGACCCGCTTGAACAGGTTGATGTCGAACAGCATCAACAGGCCGAACAACAGGATAATGACACCGGCTATTTTTCCAGCGCTGGGATCATGCCGGCAATCGCGCCACCGAACAGAGACGTCGCCACGCCCATGGCCATGAAACTGAAGCTTAAGCCGGCGACGATCAGCAGGGGGCGATATTTGTGATCCTCTTCCGTTCCGGCAACAATGATCGGTATGACCGGCAGGACACAGGGCGAAGCGATACTGGCCAGACCGGCGAAGATAGTCATGGCGATTGTCGTCAGAGATAAATCAAGAGCAACCATAAGCTAATGGACCGTAATCTGGCTGACCAGATTGCGAACTGTATCAGCTGAATGAACGCCCGGAGGCAGCCGTTTGATTTCCTTGCCGTTTCCGTCGGCCAGAATTAAGGTGGGCAGGGCGCGTATTCCGTAAGTATAAAAGATTTCCAGATCAGCCTTAACGTTGGTTTGGACCGGACGAATGACGACTTTCCCTTCCAGTTCGCCGGCCATTTCAGAGAGAATTTTACTCTGCATCTTGCAGGGTCCACCATCAGGGTTGATGAAAAAGACCAGTAAGTGTTCGTTTGCTTCTTTTCCGTCTGTGGCTTGGCCTGGTTTTTGTGTTGTAGACGCAGCCTGACTGGTTTGTTCCTGAGTGCAGCCGAGCAGGGCGATCAGTGCGATCAGTGCGAAAACAAGCACGAGTTTTTTCAACATCGAACATTCTCCCTTGATTTTATATATATGAATATCGTTTTTATTCTTGTTGCTAGTTATACCCTATTTATTGCTGCTAAATCAATATGACGGCAGTATGAGCGCTACGACCATTCTTGTTATTTCTGGACTTGAAGATGGCTTTTCATTTAGGCTGAAAACTACCTCTTTTCACTGACAGGGGCCGTCATGTCTGAGGAAACGACCTTTTTTCTGCCGGTTAAAGATTACTGCCACCGTGATTTGATTACCTGTCATCTTAACGACAGGGTTCGCTCTGCCGCTGAAGTCATGCGTGACAAGGCGATTTCCAGTCTGATCGTCTGCGACGAGTCGAGTCAGCCGGTCGGGATCATGACCGACCGTGATCTGCGCAGCAAGGTTGTGGCAGGAGGTCTGAACCCGGATCAAACAACGGTTGGCGAAGTGATGACTGCTCCGGTTATTTCCGTGCGCGAAGACGATACTCTTTTTGAAGTTCTCTATCAGATGTCTCATCATCGGATTCACCGTGTCGGGGTTGTCGATGTTCAAAACAGCTTGATTGGCATTATCAATGAGTCTGATATTATCCGTCTGCAGAACAGGTCGCCGCAGCGCCTGCTAAGAGCTATTGATGAGGCGCAGATTGTTGCAGATCTGAAAAAAATCCATCATGAATCGGAGCAATTGATTGTTTTTCTCAGCCGTAACGGAGTTCGTACAAGGGAGCTGGTCCGGTTGATTTCTCTGCTTAACGATCAGATTGCAGAAAAACTGATCAATCTGCTTAAGCGGTCACACTTTCCCGCTATGGGGAGTAAGAGTACGTTTCTGGTGTTGGGAAGCGAAGGTCGACGTGAGCAAACGTTGAAGACCGATCAGGATAACGCCATCATTATCGCTGATGACGCAACGGATCCTGAGGTGAAAGAGATTGAGCGTTTTTCACAGATGCTGATCGATTCCCTGATCGACATCGGCGTCCCTGAATGCCCTGGCGGAATCATGGCTAAAAATGAATTCTGGCGACGTAAACTGTCCCACTGGAAACAGGCTGTTGATGGTTGGATCGCCTCGCCCTGCGGCGAGAATATCCTTAATTTCAGCATGTTCTCCGATATGCGCTCCCTGTGCGGTGATGCCGATCTGGAAAAACAGCTGCGCGACCATATTATTCAGCGGGCAGAGGAAAATACCATTTTTCTCGCTCGCATGGCGGCTAATGTCTGTCTCTTCCCCCCTCCACTCGGGTGGTTCGGACGGATAAAAACCGAAAAAACGCAACCGTACCACGCAAGATCGATCTCAAAAAGCCGGAATCTTCGCGTTGACAGAGGGAGTCAAACCCTGGCTTAACGTCGGGGTGTTGGAGGGCAGCACGCAGGACAAGCTCCAGCGGCTGATGGAAAAGGGAGTCCTGAGCCGGACCCAAGCGGATGATATCGAAGCCAGTTTTAACCTTCTGACTTTCCTGCGTTTGCGGGGGCAGGTCAACTCTTCGGCGTCTGGCCGTGAAGTTTCCAATTACATTGCCCCCGGCTCTCTCGACCGGGTTGAAAAGGGGCGTTTGAAATTGGCTCTTGAAGTTGTGCACTCTTTTCAGGGGATGCTGAAGCAGTATTTTCAGCTTGATATGCTCCAGCGCTGATCGCTTTCAACCTTGATATTAATCAGCGGGCGGATATGGTGTAATACTTTAATCAGGTCTTTTTGCTGATCCATAACATTGTGAATATTCTTATAGGCCAAAGGAGCTTCGTCCAGAGTATGATGATCGACCCTGGCGGTAATGCCATTCATACTCGAGCAGAACTGTTTCAGATCGAGTTGTTGTTTTGCCGCTGTGCGACTCATGACCCGACCTGCTCCATGGGAGCTTGACCAGAGCGCTTCCGGATTACCCTTTCCTTCGACGATGAAGGAGCCGTCACGCATATTGCCGGGGATGACGCCGAGCATGCCGGCTTCGGCATGGGTGGCCCCTTGCGATGAATCAGCAGCCCGTCCTTATCTTCGGCATGATTATGGTTGCGATTGATCAGTTGGTCCCAGTTGGCGTGTCCGGGGCAGTGATTGCGGATTTCATGGATAACCCGACGCAGTATCTCATAGCGGTTGGCCAGGGCGAATTCGAGGCAGAAGTTCAGATCTGTAAGGTAGTCTTTCCCATCTCGACTGGTGGTTGAGAATCCGAAATGACCTTCACGTGCCTTGCCGCCTGCAGCCAGTTTCATATAATGGGTTGCGACGGAGTGACCGAGGTTGCGTGATCCTGAATGGATAATGATCCAGATCGTCTGGGTCTCGTCAACACCGATTTCGATAAAATGATTGCCACTACCGAGAGAACCCAGTTGCATCAGGCCGTTTTTATTCAACAGATGATTGAGGGTTGATGTGCGGGGGATATGCCGGTGAGTCCAGTGACTGGCGCAGCTGTTGTGTCGGAACCCGGTCGGGACGGCCCGGTAGATTGCTGTGAAAATCTCCTGAGCGTTGCATCTGACCTCTTCGGGGGGAAAGCTGGCCGGCACGGCGCACATGCCGCAGCCGATGTCATAGCCGACCCATGAGGGTAAAACCATATGATCGGTGGCGACAACAGCCCCGATCGGCAGTGTGTAGCCTGTATGGCATCTGGCATTAACGCACCTTTGACACTATACTCGAGATGCATGGCGCTGTAGAATTGGTCAAGTGCCGAATGCTCGATATCGTCAGCAAATATTTTATATCGTTTCACAACTCATAACCCATCATTAAAAAGGATTGACCACTGCACATATCGGGGTGGAAAACAGCCTGTCTTTACGGGGCCAGGTTGAATTTTGTCTCCTCCTCTATTTTCGGTGGCCCGGCGTAATATGTCAACAATCAAGGTTTCTCCGTACCAGATTAAAAATGTTCGTTTGTTCATCCTTTTTCGGGTGCTGTTCAATGCTCGTTTTTATTATCCGGTTTTTTCCATCCTGTTTCTTGATTTTGGTCTGACCCCTTTCTCAATTTGCCATACTTAATGCCGTCTGGGCAGCGACAATTGTCTTCTGCGAGGTTCCGTCGGGCGCTCTTGCGGATACCGTCGGGCGGCGGAATCTGGTTGTTTTCGCAGGTTTTCTCATGGTTCTGGAAATAGGGCTCTGGGCGTTTGTGCCGCGCTCCAATCTGACTGTTCTGTTTTGGGTGTTTGTGCTTAATCGAATTTTGAGTGGCATGGCGGAAGCTGCTGCCAGCGGCGCCGATGAGGCCCTGGCCTATGACAGCTTGAAACAGGAAGGTGATATTAACGACTGGGGAGAGTTCTGGAACGTCAGATTCAGGTTCAGTCGATCGGTTTTGTTTTCGCCATGACGGTGGGTGGTTTTATTTATGACCCGCAATTGCTGCAGAAGGGGGCGGATTTTTTCTCATTGGGGATCGCTGTCACGCGCGAGACGACCTTGCGGTTGCCGATTTACCTGACCCTGTTGACATCCCTGTTGACGCTGTGGATAACTCTGCAAATGCGTGAAGTGGAAGGAGAAAAAAACAGGGAATTGTTGAAGTCCGTTATCCGATCAGGGAGTCGTTTCGTCTGGTATGGCAGACCGGGCGTTGGATATTCCGAACTCCTTTCGTGTTGGGACTGATTCTGTTTGGCCTGTTATACGACAGCGTTATCCGCATGCTGTTAACCATGGCCAGTCAGTACTATCGACTGATTGAAATCCCTGAAGCTTATTTTGGACTGCTCGGTTCAGGTCTGGCGTTGTTCGGTTTTGTTGTGCCCGGAATCGCGCGCAGACTGGCGGCAAAAAGATCTGCACTCTTTAATCTGCTGGTGTCGGCTTTTTTGATTCTGGCTGGCTTGTCCGGGATGTCCCTTGCCCGGCCGCTGGTCGGTGTTTTTCCAGCTTTGCTGGTGTTCGCCAATCTCTCAATGATCGGGTTTTTTCTCAGTCACTATCTGAATCAGGCCACCAGTTCCGACCAGCGGGCGACAGTTCTTAGTTTCAAAGGACTGTTCCTGAACCTGGGGTATGGTGGGATCGGCCTGCTTTATTCCCTGCTCCTGACTCACCTGCGTTCAGGCATGAGCAGTGCCCAGTCGGCATTGGGAGAAGAAACTTTTAAAAACACCATTTTCAGAGCTCCCTGCCCTGGTTCAGCCTGTACTTCGCCTTTTGTCTTATGTTGCTCCTGTTAGCATATGGGAAGTATCTGAAAAATAAATAAAGTTCAGAGGCAAAGTATGATACGAAGGCTCTTGCGGAAGAGGGCAGGGGGTGCGACTGCTCTGCTTGTGGTTCAATTTGACATGAGGTCGAATGAACGTGACGTTTTCTGCTAATGTTAACTATCGGCACATTTTTCCGACATGATTATTAAGCAAATTCTATTTCACCCTGTTGTCCTTGTCGTTCTGTTTGCCGCGACCCTCTGTGGCTGCCAGCCTGTTTCACCCCCCTTGCCCGCACAGGACCCGATAGCCGATCTGCTTGATGATAAGACGTCTTTACCGGTTAAGCAGACAACTGTGCTGGAAAAGATCGGTTTTACAACCCAGGTGGGAGCTTTCAGTCGGATGGATAATGCGGTTCGACTGGAGCAAAAGCTTAAATCCAATGGAATCGATGCCTATCACTTTTTGCATGAATCGGGTTTCTACAAGGTGCGCTTTGGCGATCATCAGACCTATGCCGATGCCCGGAATGAGGCTGAAAGGCTGCAGGAGCAAGGGGTTATAAATGGTTTTTTATCGTCGTTCCTGATACTGGCAGCGCCCGGCCGCAGGCAGATGAGCAGCGATATCTGCGGGCAGAATTAGTTATCACGGCAAAGCGTTTTTGGGGGTGCCCTATCGCTGGGGCGGAGAAGATCGGCAGAATGGTTTCGACTGCAGCGGCCTGACAATGGTCAGTTATCGCCTCAACGGCTTAAAGTTGCCACGTAATTCACGTGCCCAGTTCAAAGCCGGGCGAGTGGTGTCCAAGCAGCAGTTGAGACAGGGGGATCTGGTGTTCTTTGCAACGAAGGGTGGATCGCGGGTGACCCATGTCGGCATGTACGTTGGCAACGGCAGGTTTATTCACGCTCCGCGACCGGGAAAAACTGTCAGGATTGCAAGCCTGTCGAGTTCTTATTTCCGGAAAACCTATGTCGGAGCCCGTTCTTATCTGTAATGATTGAGTCAGTCCTCGGCCATTTACGGGTAAGCTTGAGCCCAATGAAAGGGCTTCTTCATGATCTGTAAAAAGCCTGATATTGACTCCTTTGCTGAAGAGCAGATCCCGCAGCAGTTCCTCATCTTCGCTATATTCAACGATCGTAATCAGTGCCAGCTTGCGTAGCGGGGAGCGATTTTTATAGCGCAAAATGGTTTGGACCACCTGGTCCAGGCTCTTTTTTTGACCTGAACATTCGATCTGTCGTTTGTTTATGACCAGTCCTGTGCAGTCGTTGTCTTCCAGCCGATTGAAGATCGGTTCGTAGATCATATCGATGCATGTTCGACAGTCCGATTTTCCAGAGCAGATAACAATCATGCAGTCCTCTGTAATTTTATAATCAAGTTTGAGAACAGAATTGCCGAGCAGAGAACTTCTCTTTGCGTCGATATGCTAAGGTCATAAGCTCCTCTTATATCCATCTGGAAAAACTGCTTATGATTATCCGATCTGATTTTTTTTCTGTCCAGTTGAATATTAAGCTCCAGATTTTTTGATAATAAATAACTTAAAAACAGTACCTTGTCGGTTTTCTGAGTCTGTCATAATCCGGATTTGATACGTGATTAAAGAGTATTTAGAGTCCATAATCCAGATATATTGATAGGTTTGGTATAAGTGTTTCTTATGAAATCATAAAAATTTTCCGCTTCAATCAAACTCTAATATGTGTGATTTTAAACGCTCATTGGTTTGATATCACACTTAAAAGATGAAGTTCTAGAATTGTGTTTTGTAAAATTCTGCAATTCTTGCCCCTGTGCCGGGGCAATGGCCGGATGAAGCAGTTATTGCACGATAGCTACAGGAGCAATGTATGGAGACTGGTCGTATTCTGGTTGTAGATGACGAAAATCTGGTCTGTTGGTCGCTGGCAAAAATGCTGAAACGTGGTGGCCATAAGGTTGAAATCGCCAATACTGGAACTGAGGCGCGGAATAAATTCGATGCGTTCAGTCCTGACCTTATTATTCTCGACTCATGCTTACCAGATATGAATGGCCTGGAATTGCTGGAAGAGTTCAAGTCCGGTCGGCCTTCGCTGCCTGTCATGGTTATGACATCCAGCTATCATTCAGAGCTTGCTTTTCAGGCCTTCAAGCTTGGAGCTGAAGATTACATCGGCAAACCCTTTAATCTCGATATGGTGGAACGTTCTGTCGAAAAATCTTTATGAAAAAGACCTGGAGAGGGATGTCAACCCGGGGCAGAAAATATTGCGCAAGAAATATCTTCAGGATCAGCTGGTTGGCAATTGCCCTTCTATGGTCGATCTGTTTAAAACGATCAACGCCTGTGCCCGTAATGACTGCAAAACAATCCTGGTGCTTGGCGAGAGTGGCACCGGCAAGGAACTGGTGACCCATGCCATTCATTATCAGAGTGCGCGCAAGGACGCTCCTCTGATTGAAGTCAACTGTGCTTCTATCCCGGACAATCTGCTCGAAAATGAGTTGTTTGGCCATGAAAAAGGGGCCTACACCGATGCCGGAAACCGCGAAATCGGCGTTTTTGAACAGGCTGAAGGTGGCACTGTTTTTCTTGATGAGATTGGCGATATGCCACTGAACATGCAGGCCAAAATTCTCAAGGTAATCGAAAATAAGCGTTTCCGTCGCCTTGGAGGTCAGAAGGATATTGAGACCGATGTGCGCATTATCGCCGCCACCAATAAGGACCTGCTGCAACTGGTTAATGAAGGGGTTTTCCGGGGAGATCTCTATTATCGTTTGAATATGATGAGTATTACGATCAAGCCATTGCGCGAACGCAAAAAATGTATTCCCAGCATGATTGATTATTTTATCGATCGTCTCAACAGGGAATACGGTCGCAATGTTCATAGCGTTTCCAGCGAGGCGTTAAGAACGCTCATGTCTTATGATTGGCCCGGGAATGTCCGCGAGCTGCGTAATGCCATTGAGAGGGCGATGATGTTGGAGCAGGGTAAGGTTCTTTCGGTGGAACACTTTGGCCAGGAAAATGGTACTGAGAGGCATAAATCGGAGAGCTGCGGTTGTGCCTGTTCCAGTCCCGATCCGACCGGGATTGTTTTGCCGCCAGAAGGTGTCAGTATTGAAGAGGTTGAAAAAGAATATATCAAGCAAGCTCTGGCCCGTTATGGTGGTAATCAGACCAAGGCAGCCAAGAGCTTAGGCTTGTCACTCGACACTTTAAGGTATCGCCGCAAGAAATTTGGATTGGAAAACTTTCCTGCACAAGACCCACCAGCGCCATCCAAGACCAGTCTCACCAGCGCTATGTTTGATTCTCCACGAGCGGTTCCAGGCTAATCAATCTTCTTTTTTATAAAGGTTACCGGCTATGATTATTCGATCAAACAGGCTCCTCTCTGTATTGTGCGCCCTGCTTGTCATGGTTGGTTTATCCGTTTCTGTCGAGGCCGCAGCCCAGACCTGTACGACGAATGATTGCCACGCCGACTTCAAGTGGTCATTCGTTCACGAGCCGGTTGAGGAGGATTGTCTGTCATGTCATGAACAGACGGCAGAGCAGCATCCTCGTGAAGGTGGAAGTTTTCAAATGCTGGAACAGGGGAGTGAGCTGTGTTACCAGTGTCATGAGCCTATGGGGCGTAAGTTGACCCTTCATTCGCCGGTTCAGGAGGGTCTGTGCGTTGACTGCCACAATCCCCATGGTTCCAATGCCGGAAAAAATCTGCTTCCCGTCGATTATGACCTGACGATGCTGTGCAATCAGTGCCACGAAAGTTCTTACCTTGAGAATGCTGTCGTGCATGGTCCTGCTGCAAGCGGAGCCTGTACTCAGTGTCATGATCCGCATGAGTCGAATGAGGAATTCCTGCTCAAGGAGCCTGTCCAAATGATCTGCGTCAGCTGCCATGAAGATATTGTTGAAGGAATGAAGACTGCTTCTGTTATTCACGCTGCGTTGAAGAGTCAAGTTGTACTGCTTGCCATGATCCCATAGTGCCCGGCTCCTAAATTGTTGCAGAAGGATATTGAGGAGCTTTGTCTGGAATGTCATGGGGATATCGGTCGTAATGCAAAAAAAGCCAAGGTCAAACATGCGGCGATGTATCGGGAAGAGAAGTGCAGTGCCTGTCATGCCACACATTTTTCATCTTATTCCGGGTTGCTGAAGCAGCAACAACAGGATGTTTGCCTCAGCTGTCATGGACAGGATGATTACAGCAAGTCAAAGCCATTAAAAAATATAGTAAAAGAGCTTGAGGGGAAGGTCGTCCTGCATGGTCCGGTCAAAGAGGGCGACTGCTCTGCCTGCCATAACCCGCATGGATCGAATAACACCCGAATGCTGATCGGAGCTTATCCGGAAACCTTTTATCATCCTTATAAAAAAGGCAGTTATGACTTTTGCCTGGAGTGCCACGATAAGAATATTTTGCGTTTTGCGGAGACCAGTATTTACACTGAATTTCGCAATGGCAAACAGAACCTGCATCATCTCCATGTGGCCAACAAGTACAAAGGCCGCAGTTGTCGCGCCTGTCATGAGGCTCACGCTGCAGATCTAGAAAAAATGATGAGTGAAGAAGGAGCACAGTTCGGCAACTGGAAAATACCGACGCGCTATCGCAAGACTGAAACGGGTGGCAGCTGCTCACCTGGTTGTCACCAGACGTATGAATATGACCGGGAGAACCCTGTCGACTACGACAGGTGATCTTTTCACGACCAATAATGGAATAGGTTGTTTAAAGAGGGACGTCTTTCTCCTGACCGGCCCCGCGCTTCTTGGCGTGGGGCTCTTTTTATCCATCATCAGGTGTGATCGAGGTCTTGCGAGTGTTTGTTTTTAGTTGTGGTTAATATTTGAATTGGTGATTGCATGGGGATTTCCCCAGCCATGAAACAGTGTTCGGTCATATCCCCTCTGCTCAGATACAAGATTTATATGCTCACATAATGGTATCATCATTACGACTATTTAAGCTAATAATTATTCTTTAAATACAGTAGTTTAAGTTTGTTTTTTCCGGTTTTGATCGTCTGGATTTAAGGCTGGCACCAACTTTGCTCATTAGAAAAAGACACGTTGGTTGAAGATATCTTCTTTTTGGGGAAGAGGCTGTCTTTGGTTGGAAAGAAGAAGGAGGAGAGAGGGACATTACGAAAAAGTTGAACTGCCACCTTACAACGAACCAGGAGGAACACAAATGAAAACACGTAACATGATTTTTGCAGCACTCTGTACTGCCATCTTGAGTCTTGGATTTGCCTTGACAGCAACAGCAGCACCCGGTGACGGTATCGTCGGTACTGCTCACGATCTTTCTAATATGGTTGCTGGTGAAGAAAGAATTTGCGCATTTTGCCATACTCCCCACCATGCTGTTGAATTGCCGGGTGTGTCCTATGCTCCCCTGTGGAGTCGCAGTGACTCCGATCAGACCGCCTATGCTCAGTATGACAGCGCCACTTTTGATGCCAAAAATACAAGTGCTATTGATCAATTGGCCGGCCCATCCCGTCTGTGCATGAGCTGTCACGATGGTGTTGTTGCGGTTGATTCTTACTACGGCAAGACCGGAACCACCACTCTCGTTGGTGACGATACTTGGGGCGGTTACGGTGTCGGTCTGACAAAAGGTCTGAGTAACGATCATCCGATCGGCTTTTCATTTGACGCGGCTTTGGTTGCTGCTGACGGCGAACTCAAGGATCCGACCGCGACTGACTTTATCGGTAACGCGGGTATGAAGGTTGCGGATGCGCTTTACCAGCCCGTACCTATCCCGGGTGGCCCAGCCATTCTGACCTGTGCCAGCTGCCACGACGTTCATAATACCGATGCCGTCGATGATTATTTTCTTTATGGTGTTCAAGCCGATTCCGGTATCTGCTTAAGCTGCCACGACAAGTAAACGCCTATTTATCCTCTAAGAGCCGCTGGATTTTATCCGGCGGCTTTTTTTTTGCTGAGAGTGGATAGGGATAGAGTTTAATCGCCACGACAGGGCCTGCTATTCTTCTGTGTCTATTGTCTGTAACTCAAGGAGAATGTTGATAAAATGCAAAGAATTATTCTGTTGTTCAGTTCTATTTTGCTTGTTGTGTCCGGTTGTGCGCCAGTCGCAGTTGAAAATCAGAAAGCTGTTTTCTTTCCACCGGAACCTGATCCTCCCAGAGTCCAGTATCTGATGGGGATCAGGGACTCACGCGATGTTGTGGGAGACGATGTCGAGACGTCTCTGTTTTCATTGAATGAAACGGTGAGTAATGAAGTCAAGGTGTTTGTTAAACCGTATGGAATTGCAACATCCGGGCAGACGATTTATGTTTCGGACACCCTGCAGAGCCAGATTGCGGTCATTAATCTGGCACAGAAAAGCTTTACCTGGCTTAAAGGTAATTTTGGTCCTGGAAAATTACAGAAACCGACGAGCCTGGCAACTGACCGGCAGGGGTTTCTGTATGTCGCAGACACCGTTCGAAAAAAAGTCATGACTTACGATGGCGAAGGGAACTTCGTCAGGACCTATGGTGACGGGCGCAATATTATGCCGGTTGGAGTTGGTGCCGATGATCGGCGTGTCTATGTTCTTGATCGTAACAGTCGTAAAATTTTGGTTTTTAATAAAAAAACAGGAAGGCTGATCGAAGCTTTGGGACAAACGGGGAATCCCGCTGAAGGCCTCGCCTTGCCGACCAATATGGCCTTGACCGAAAGAGGCGTTTTTTACGTCGCCGATGCCGGGCGCGGGAGTATCGTTTCCGTTGATCGTGATGGTCATATCCTAGGGTCTTTTGGCAAGCTTGGCGACGGTTTTGGGCAGTTCGGGCGGCCCAAGGGGATCGCTGTGGGTGAGGAAGGTCGGCTCTTTGTTGTGGATGCCGCTCACCAGAATATCCAGATTTTCAATCCTGAGGGGCGGTTGCTCATGTTTTTGGCAGTCCGGGTCTGCCCGTCGGATCATTAAACGTACCGGCAGGTTTAGCCGTGACCGGCGAAGGGCTTGACTATTTTCAGCAGTTTGCCGAACCCGACTTTGAATTGGAACAGATCATCATGGCCATCAATCAGGTCGATACCATTCGCATTGCCATTTATGGGCTCGGACACAAAAGAAACTTTGACTACGACAAGTACTACAAGGATCTTCATGAAAAACGGGTGAAAGAAGCGGAGTCCTTTGGCGATGAGCAAAAGAAAAAATCTTCTGCAAACTAAAGGCAATTGAATGACCGGACTGGTTAAATATGTCTAGGATCAGGGCGTACTCCAGAAATTCATTGAGCGTCACAGCAGGTTTGTGGCTGCTTGCCGGTTTGCTTCTTGCGGGCTGCAGTGATGTGTCGAAGCGGCATCAGGTGTTGAGTCTGCTGTTTGATGGCGTGCCGGCACCGCCACCTCCTGTCGAGGAGGTCTGCGCCGATTACTCTGCAGTGTCAGCTGACGAACTCACTTTATCAGAGGTGGGGGACGTTCGAAGAGGGTTGAAGGTTCCAGTCATAAGCCTTATGCAGAAAGAAATGTAAAGATTGCCATTCACAGAATAAGTCGGTTGATGCCGGCCTGATTGCTCCGAAACAAGAGCTTTGCCTGGTCTGCCATGAAGGTTTTTCCAGCGGTCATAATGTGCATGGGCCGGTAGCTGTCGGGGACTGCCTCGCCTGTCACTTGCCACACCGGTCTGGATATCCTTCTCTGCTGATCGACAGCCCTGAAAACATCTGTTCCGTATGTCATCAGGAAGATCGATTGGCCAAAGCGATGCACAGTCGGTTTATTGATAAAAGGATCGGCTGTGGCGAATGTCATGATCCGCACTCCGGAGATGTTCGCTATTTTCTGAAATAGAGTGATATCTGGTTTTAAATGTTCAATGGAATGGGATTCCTAGCCTACGATGCTGATTTTTTCAGACAATCCTCATCAGGGAAGAGAAGCGGAGAGTCCGGCTGTGGGGCTGGTTTTTTCAGGTTGTTTTTCTTTGCCTTGTCTTGTCTGTCGGTCTCTCTCCCGGTGATGCGGTTGCAGCGCGCAAGCGAGTCGTTTTCCAGTTAGCCAATCTGCGTCAATCGGTTGAACTGACTTATGACTATTTCGGGAGCAAATCCTCCGGCAATAATCGCAGTTCTTTTTCTTCCCAGAGGCATGAGTTTGACGAAATATACTATCTCGATATCGATTACGCGATTTTATCGAGCAATCTGGCCAACGGTTTGCTCAGTCTTGGTTTGGGCATGAATCAGAAATTTCAGCGGGATAGCGGCGGTTCTCGATCGCGCAGTGATTCAACTGCCGGGCATTTGCTCGAATACCGATTTGAACTTTATGCCTTCGAAAAGGAATCCTATCCCGTCAGTTTTGTCTCCAGCCGTAATCAGGAGCGGATCAGTTCGCCATTTTCAAATTCATATGATCAAATCACTGAAGCTTGCGCACTCAGCTCTATCTGCGGCAACGCTTTCTGCCTGTGCGTCTGACATATCAGAACTATAAGAGAACAACCGAAGGGATTAATCAGAACCGCAGCCAGACGACATCGGTATTGTCACTTGATGCAAAGCTGATCAATGACTGGCTTGGAGAGACTGAAGTAAAGGCAGAAGCTTACGATTCCAATACTTCATCCGAAGATAGAAACACAGAAACCGATCTGCAACGCCATAGTATCGAGGCCAGAAATATATTCAGCTGGTTGGCCTTTTCAAAGAATCAACGACTCTATTCTTATTACAAAAGACAGAAAGAAGAGGGACCGGCAGCGCTGAACTCGGTCGATTGGTCCGAGCGCCTTGAGCTTGCTTTTGGGAAGGCTTTAAGCAGCAGTACCCGTTATACGAGCCGTAATCTTGAGGCCATCAATCAGCAGCATAGAACGACGCGGTTCCGCTCCTGGCTGGAGCACAGACTCTATGATAGTTTAACGACCCGCGTTCACTACTCACTGCAACAGAATAAGCATTCGGCCGGACACGGTAATGAGTGGGAGCAGGGAATTCTGCTTGACTACACAAAAAAGTTACCACTCAAAAGTAGCTTGAGCCTTGGTTACAGCCACAGCTCAGGCAACACGAGACAATTCAATATGGACAACAGGCAGGGTGTGAACGATGAACTTATGGCCGTTAAATTAAGCGCTAACATTCTTCGGAATATTGATATTATCGAGTCGTCCATTGTCGTTTACAGTCAGGATCGATCTATTCTGTATGAGAAAAATATCGACTATGAGGTCGTGTCGATTCCCGGAGGACGAACAGAATTACTTTTTTTCAGGTCAAATCTTTCGTCAGCAATTGCTTTAAATGATGTCTTGTCGATCGATTATGCTTTTCTAACGAACAGGTCAATTAAGTATAGAACCACCACGGATGGGGTGTCGGCTCAATTGACCATGTGGCAACAGCGACTGAATGTGTATTTCAGTTATAGTCAGACCGATCAGGAATTGCTCTCTGGAGTGCTTGATACCGCTCCGTTAGTTGAGGCCAGAAATTTTCTGGCCGGTGCTGAGGTCAGGCTCGAAAAGCACGATTTTGGAGTGCGCTACAGCTATCTGGATTCGACCTTAAGCACTGACAGGTCGATCCATGGTTTCTGGCATTACACTACTGGCTATCGCCGGGGAACTTTGATTCTGCGATGGGAGAATACCTATACCGTCAGTCAGCAGAATGCCAGTACGATCAGTGTGGCGAGTGATCAGTTGAAGACCAATGTCATGATGTTCCATATCGACTATAAAAGGATTTTAATCGTATTCTAAAAATGGAATTAAACAGTCACTATTACGATATTCGCAGGGATGAAAATGATCAGCAGGAAGTCGCACTCGAAGCAAAGTTTGAAGCGGCTCTTTACAAGCTGAAGGTGTTGCTTGAGGGAGAGGTGACCTGGAAGCTGCTTGAAGATGGAACCAGCCGCAATGATCGGATACAGTTAAGTGTCAGACGCTATTTTTAATGGGAAAGACAAAGAGAGCAGATGTCGATGTATAGATCATCATTAATCTATCTGTTGTTTGTGCTTGGATCCGCCGGGCTTCTGTTGAACGGGTGCATGGCGTCCCAGAGTGTTCCTCACAAGAGCTCTGCTGTTCAACTGGTCTGGCCGCCTGCTCCACAGAAGGCAAAGATCAAGTGGGTTGAAGAGTATCGGATTCTTGAAGACACCTCTGAGAGTCAAGGGCTATGGGGGGCTGTCAGGCGTTTTTTCTTGGTCCGAAACAGGCTCACATGATCAGGCCTTACGGTGTGTGTACCGACCAGCAGGACCGGCTTTTTGTTGCTGACAGCGGCGGCGGACGGGTCCATGTGTTTGATATGAAAAAGCAGAGTTATATGAGCATTGCCGAAGATGACGAGACCCGCTTGCAGGCTCCGATCGGCCTCAGTTATGTTGAGCCCAAACTCTATGTGACCGACTCGGGCCAGGGAGCCGTTCTGTCTTATGATTTTGAGCTCAAACGGTTGGAGCGTTGGACCTCAGTGCCCCTGCAACGGCCAACAGGAATAGCATTCAATCCGACTGCCGGGCGCTTCTATGTCTCCGACACCGCGGCTCATGAAGTTATTGTTCTCGATCGTGAGGGAAGAGAGTTATTTCGCTTTGGTAGCCGTGGAGCAGAGACCGGACAGTTTAATTTTCCGACAGATCTCTGGGTTGACGACAGCGGTCGGGTGTATGTGACGGATGCCCTGAATGCCCGGATTCAAATATTTACAGATGCCGGCGATTATCTTTATCAATTTGGCCGGGCGGGCGATACGCCCGGCAGCTTTGCCAAGCCGAAGGGGCTTGCTGTCGACCGGCACGGGCATATATTTATTTCTGACGCTCTGTTTGACGCAGTTCAGATTTTTGGTCAGAGCGGACGGTTATTACTGTCTTTTGGTGATAATGGGACCGGACCGGGGCAGTTTTGGATGCCATCGGGTATTTTTATCGATCGCCATTCCCGAATTTATGTGACCGATACTTATAATCATCGAATTCAGGTGTTTAAAGAGCTCGACGATTAACAACAAGGTTCCTTCACGGAGGGTTATGTGAAACAATGGAATTTTGCAGGATTGTTGCTCTGTTGTCTGCTTTGTACTTCGCCATTTGTATCGGATAGTTCTGCTAATATATTGACAACCAAGCACAACTTTTCGGTCAGTGGGCCGGGATCAATCAAGGCTACGGGAGAAAACAGAGTCTGTATTTTTGTCATACGCCCCATCACGCAACAGCGGTGAAACCTCTCTGGAGTCGTAGTTTAAGTAACGTTATCTATAATTTATACGGGTCTTCAACCCTGGTTGCAAAGCCGGGACAGCCGACAGGAGCATCACGTTTGTGTTTGAGCTGCCATGATGGGACCATTGCGATTGGTATGCTTGACGGCATGACTGAGGCGATTCACTTTAGCGGAGGGATCACGGGGATGCCTCCCGGTGCAACCAATCTGCAGACCGACCTGTCTAACGATCATCCGATTTCCTTTGCTTATGACTCGGCGCTGGCGGCGCAGAGAGGGGAATTGAAAGATCCACTACAATTGCCGTCAGCGGTGAAATTGGAAGATGGGCAATGGTTGCAGTGCACCAGCTGCCATAACCCGCATAAAAATCCTCATGGGATGTTTCTGGTTATGGCCAACCAGAATTCTGCATTATGCTTGAGTTGTCACGATCGTACCGGCTGGGAAACAAGCACTCATGCTGCAGACATCAGACTGACCGATAGGGGTTGCCAGAACTGCCATCAGCCCCATGGAGCGCCGGGAGCCAGATATCTGTTGCAGAGTGCCACTGAAGAAGGGACCTGCCTGACCTCTTGCCACAACGGTGTGGGAGATGGTCACAATATCAAGGGGGCCATAGAAGCTTTTTACAATCACCCTGTCGCAGACACAACCGGCATTCATGATCCTAACGAAAACATGATGACCATGGAAAAACATGTTGAATGCGCCGACTGTCACAATCCGCACCAGGTCAATCACCGGGATGCTCCTTTAAGCGATCCGCCGATGGTTGATGGACGCTTAACCGGGGTCAAAGGAATGAGCATCGACGGGGCGGTTCTTGCCAATGCAGAATACGAATATGAAATCTGTTTTGGCTGCCATGCCGAAAGGACCTTTGTCGGTACCGGTCCGGTGTCGCGCTATCTTCAGGAAAAGAACGAGCGCTTACGCTTTGATCCGGCTAATCCGTCTTTTCATCCGATTGCTGCACCGGGAAAGAACCTTAATGTTCCCAGTTTGAGACCGGAATACACAGAAGCGAGCCAGATTTATTGCGGTGATTGCCACGGTAGCAGTAGCAGTGTCAAAGCTGGAGGGGTAGGGGCCAACGGACCGCATGGTTCAATCTATCCGCACATATTGTTGGCCGAGTATGCACAGGACACTTACCCGACCAGCTACAGTGTCGGCAAGTATGCGTTGTGTTTCCGCTGTCATGACCCCAACGCTTTATTTACCCCGGGGCTGACGACTTTCAGCAACGGCGTTAACAGCAGTCACAGAACACACGTTATCGGCCATGGAACACCCTGTTCAGCATGTCATGATCCTCATGGTGTTCCCCTGTCCCAGGGGGCGACGATGACAAACAATAGCCATTTAATAAACTTTAATCTTAATTTTGTGCAGCCAGGGGGTGTGTATGATTCAGTTGGCAGAAGTTGCACGGTCAGCTGTCATTCCGGGAATAACGGTTTTAAGGCTTATTGATGGGATCAGCCAGCCGACCAACAGTTTTCGCGGAGCGATAAATTAATGCCGAGTTTTCACTGCAAAATCGGAACAGCGGATGGCCGGGTTGTCGAAAAGTCTATAGTTCAGCCTCCAAGGTTCAGCTGAAGGATAATCTTGAAGAACAGGGCTTTCATGTTTTTCAGATTCGCCGCCTGGCCTGGTCCATGTTGCGTCATGACCTGCAGAAATCGGCCCGGATGACGAGTCGGCGTTTTCTGGCGTTTAACCAGGAACTGCTGGTGTTGTTGCGCTCCGGGTTGCCGATTATGCAGATTTTTGATACCCAGATTGAGCAAATGGAAGCAGGGGGGGTTCGCGAGGTGCTCGGTGAGATCCGGGAAGAGATACGTGGCGGCAGTTCCCTGTCGGATGCCTTCGCCAAGTTTCCGCGCTCTTTCCCCCCCTTTATGTGGCGGCTATCAGGCAAGGTGAAAAACCGGCGATCTTCCTGAAACCCTGTCCCGCTTCCTCGAATACCAGAAACGGGTTGAAACCATTCGCGCCAAGGTGAAAAGTGCATCCTTTTATCCCCTTCTTCTGATCATCGCCGCATCTCTGGTGGTTGTTTTTCTTATGCTTTACGTTGTTCCGCGCTTCACCCAGATCTATACCGATGCCAATGTCGAATTGCCATTGATGACCCGATTGCTGATCGGTTTATCCGAGTTTATCGGTCACTACTGGTACGTGCTGATTCTATTGGTTGTGGCCGTTATTCCACTGCTTAAGAGTGTCGCGGGAACAACACGGGGGAGACTCGGGTTTGATCGCCTGGTATTGCGGATTCCCTTTCTGGGAGGGCTGAAAATCGACTATGCCCTGTCCAGTTTCAATCGCACCCTGGGCACAACGCTGTCGAGCGGAACGCCACTGGTGACAGCGATGCAGATGTCGCGTGGGACTCTGAATAATTTGAGCCTGGAGCAGGGGATGATCCAGGCGACACGACAGGTTGAAGAGGGAGGGACATTGTCGGAATCTTTGGCGCGGACCGGTTTTTTCCCTCCATTGGCACTGCGTATGGTCAGTGTCGGTGAAACCTCAGGATCATTGACCGACATGCTCAACGATATTGCCGATTATTACGAAGCCGAAGTCGAGCGCCGCCTGACAAAAATGACCACAATGATTGAGCCGGTCATGATGATGACGATGGGGGTGATGATCGCTTTTATTATCGTCGCCATGTATGTCCCGATTTTCAGCTGGCCGGTACGGTCGGATAGAGGAGCCCTATGTATCAACGCCAACAGATAGGCCGGATTCTGGCTGATATGGGAGTGATCGCTCCGGCTCAGATCGATCTTATCCTGAAAAACAGGAAGAGAGCGGCAAGCGCTTTGGCATGGTTGGCGTCGAGGCCGGAATGCTGAGTGAGAAAGAGCTGGCCCAGGGGCTGGCAAAACAGTTCAGGTATGATTATATCGATCTTGATGATGTGATTCTCGATGCCGAGCTGATCGCCAGCCTGCCGTCTGACGTGCCGATGAAGTATAACCTGATTCCGCTGGAACGATTGGATGACTGTCTCGTTGTCGCGATCACCGACCCGACAGCGGTGGCCGCGCTTGATCAGTTGGAAACCCAGCTGGACCTGGTTTGAAACCGAAAATAGCAGCCAGGGATCAGGTTGAGCGTCTGATTGAACGTGGCGCTGGTTCGCAAAGGGTTCTGCGTGAAGCTTCTGAAGACTTCAAGCTGCAGCTGATCAAGGAGACCGACAAAGGAGACGAAGTTCTCACCATCGACAAACTGACGGCCGATACCAGCCCGATTATCCGTTTGATCGATTCAACCCTGTTTGACGCACTGAAAAAACGTGCCAGCGATATCCACATTGAGTCGACCAGCGATGGGGTTGTCATCAAGTATCGGGTTGACGGAGTTCTCTATCAGGCTACGGAAACCATCGACGGCCGTTTTCAAGGGCCGATCATCTCACGCATCAAGGTTATGAGTGAGCTTGACATCTCTGAACGACGCATTCCCCAGGATGGGCGTTTCAAGGTTCGCCTGGGCGATAAGGCGATCGATTTTCGGGTTTCAATCATGCCGACATCCTTTGGGGAAGACGCCGTTGTCCGGATTCTCGACAAGGAATCGATTGCCGCAGATATGCACGGATTAACCTTTGAAGCTCTTGGTTTTGCCGAGCGCGAGCGCGAGCGGATGCGCCGCCGTATTCGCGAGCCCTATGGCATGGTCCTGGTCACAGGGCCGACAGGCAGCGGGAAAACCACGACGCTTTATGCCGCGCTCTCCGAGATCAATTCAGTTGAAGAAAAAATAGTGACGATTGAAGACCCGGTCGAATATCAGGTCAAAGGCGTCGTTCAGGTTCCGGTCAACGAAAAGAAGGGCTTGACCTTTGCCCGCGGATTACGTTCCATCCTGCGCCATGACCCGACAAGATTATGGTTGGTGAGATACGCGACCCGGAAACAGCGCAGATCGCCGTCCAGTCGGCATTGACCGGCCACCTGGTGTTTACGACAGTACATGCCAACAATGTCTTTGACGTCCTCGGACGGTTTTGCACATGGGGATCGACCCCTATAATTTTGTCTCCTGTCTCAACTGCGTGCAGGCTCAACGCCTGGTCAGGGTGTTCTGCAAACATTGTAAGGAACCGGTCGAACATGAAGTCAGTCTTCTTAAGCGTTACGGGTTGGACCCGGATCAGTGCAAGGATGCTCAGTTTTACACGGCGAAGGGGTGCAAGGAATGTAATGGTTTGGGCTATACGGGGCGAAGCGCCATTGTCGAGCTGCTTGAAATGAACGACAGCATGCGAGAAATGATCGCAGCTCAAAGACCGGTTTCCGAATTGAAGCAGAAAGCGTTTGAAGATGGTACGATTTTCCTGCGTCAGGCAGCAATCAACAAAGTTCTGGGGGGAGAGACCTCCTTTCGCGAAATTGATCGCGTGACCTTTGCAGAAGGGTAGCCCCATGTTTAAGAGAACTTACCTGGGACTGGACATAAGGTGTGACGCCTTAAACGCTGTCGGCGTGCAACGACGCGGCAAGAAGCTGGTGCTGACCGGTATACAAACGACCAGATTGGCCGAAGGGGTTGTCCGCCCCGGGTACAATAGTCCCAATATCGTCCAGCCGGAGTGTTTGTCGAAGGGGTCAAGGCTCTGCTGGGCCCGTTGATTCGTCGTGACAACCGTATTGCCGTGGCCTTGCCCGATAGCAGTGGCCACCTGTTTATCATTGACGTTGAGACTCCTTTTAAGAATCGTACCGAGGGGGCCGAAATCATCCGCTGGCAACTCAAGGATCTGTTACCGGAACGGACAACGCAAATGGCGCTTGATTATCAGGTCCTTAACGAAATGGAGTCGGGGCAGAAGCAGGTTCTTGTCGCTGCGATTTCACGTGATGTCCTGTTGCATTATGAGGCTTTGATCGAACAGGCCGGTTTTGCCGCCGAAGTGATCGATTTTCACTCTCTTGCTCTTTACAATGCCTACCGCTCAAAGGTTGATTTCGGTCGTGATTTCATTCTTGTCGGAATTGATGGTCGCCAGCTCAGTGTCCAGGTATTTGTCAATGAGAAGCCGTTTTTTTCTCGTAATCGGAAGATCGAGCAGAGCGTAGATCAGGTCTTTCAGGAAATTAATCGATCTCTGGTCGGCTGTCGAAGTGAATTGCCGAATTTCAGCCGTATCCCTGTCTATCTGCATACCGACTGGTCAAATGATGAATTGAGTGGTGCCGTCGATGCGGTCTTTGAGCAATCGGTACAATGTCTGACCTCGCCGGTGAGCAAGCTGAGCAATGGTCATCAATTTAACCTGTCCGATGGTGATATCCGCAGTCTGGCAACCGCTCTGGGCGTCGTCGAGCGTATGATTCCGGGAGTGTCATGATGAGATTATCGATCAACCTTGCCAGTCGCCGTCATGTAAACCAGAGAGCGACCCGATTAATTTTTTGGATTTTTTCGGCGTTTCTGCTGGCATTGCTGGTATGGCAAGGAAACCTGTACGTGCAGGATTATCGCCTGGCCGCAACCTATCGGTCTCATATGGAAGAGTTGAAAGCTCAGCTTCAGGGAGAACAGTCCGAACGGATTGATCCTGAGGTGATCGCGCAGCAGCAGAAGGCTTACGATCTGGCTGAACGCCTGATTATTCGTGATTCTTTCCGCTGGACGGGCCTGTTTGACCGCATGGAGGCCTTACTGCCGAAGGGGGTCAGTCTACTCAGCTTCAACCCGAACTATGCCGAGGAAGTTTGAGTATCAGTGGTTTGGCCAAAGATCTCAAGGCCTTGCAGGCCCTGCTTGACAACCTTCAGGATGAGAAGTTCGAGCCTGTCTACCTGAACAGCCAGGCCCAGGTCGAAGTGGACAACGGACGGGGTGGCAAGCGTAATGCATTGACCTTTGCGATCAGTCTGGGAAAGGTTTTCTGATGACACAGCAGGCGTCATTGATACAGACCATATGGGAGCAGAACCGTGGTCGTGTGATTGTGCTCTCAGGGCTTTTTGTCCTTGTTCTGGCTTCCCTGTTTGGTCGTCACCTGTATATCGAGCCATACCTGCAGTCATTGAGCACGGAACAATTTCGTTTGCAACAATACGTCCGTCAGCGTCAGGTCGAATTCATCAACAGTGGAATCCCGGTTTCCACAGCGGCACAGCTGGATAAAATTTACAGCAATTTTCCGCACTGATTCCTTCAGAAAAGGACTTTTCTCACTTTATCGGTGAGCTTTTCCGCTGGTCCGGGCAAGCAGGGCTCGATATTGATCAAGTCAGTTATCACCCCGAAATTGACAAGGAAAGCGGCTATTTGATCTATGGCTTGAGTTTTTCCGTTAATGGATCATACGGACAGGTTAAAAAGTTTATCCACCTGCTTGAAAATTCCAGCCGGATTCTGATGATTGACCAGATTCCTTGACCGGAACCCATCAAAGTCAAGGAAAGAAAGAGAGTGTCACCCTTAATATCGGCCTGACAACCTACTTTCAGAAAGATGTGTTATGAGTCGTCCCCGCCTGTTGATCCTGTTGCTTGTTCTGCTGTGTGCTGCTGTGGGGTATGCCTGGTGGGCGACTCCAAAGCAAAGGCGGGTTACGGTTGGGACCACGTTCCGTCCCACCGAACCCCAGACAACCCGGATCGATGTTGCTCCAGAGGTCGCCGACCTTGATTTTCCGGAGCCGGGAGGAATGAATACAGGAAACCGCAGACGAACCTGTTTGCACCACTGTATATGCCGCGACCGGTGAAGACGGTCAAAAAGGTCGTAAAACTAAGCCGACGATTGTGAAAGCAAGGCCAGCGCCGAAAA
>LQAG01000102.1_pt1 | contig 41084 bp, 56 predicted proteins | sample 1535801 | NCBI WGS metagenome assembly LQAG01 (sample SAMN04331584, study PRJNA305678) | bioreactor metagenome | isolation source: bioreactor_3 inoculated with Wadden Sea sediment 1st replicate of a... | place: Germany:Bremen
ATTCAGGAGGCGGGTCGGGTGTGGCGGCAAAAAAAATGGATTCTGGGGCTGCGGCCCTGAAACATTCCATTGCCGGGCGCATGGGAACGGCAATGGAAAAAGTTACCCGGTATGCCGGGTTTGACTGGCAGACCAATATTGCGCTTCTGGGAGGATTTGCCGCCAAAGAGGTGGTGGTGTCCACGCTGGGAACGGCCTATTCTCTGGGGGAGGTGGACCCGGAAGACAGCACCTCTCTGGCCAGACGGTTGAGAACAGCTGACGGATGGAGTCCGGTCACTGCCTTCAGCCTGATTCTGTTCACCATCTTTTATTCCCCGTGCTTTGTTGCGGTGGTCTGCATTGTCAAAGAGTCCGGATCATGGAAGTGGGGATTGTTTTCCATGGTATTCAACACGGTTCTGGCCTTAAGCCTGTCCATTTTGTTTTACCAGACCGCCACCTGGATGGTGTCTTAGAAAGCGGGATTTTCAGGAATCTTCCGGAAAAATGCCAAGACGTTTTCCATCTTTCAAGTTCACCAGTCCCTGTTCGCAGATCCGAAGGTAGGGGATGGCAGCTCCGGTCAGGGTGATCAGGGTCAGCAGAGGGTCAGGAAAGCCCACGCCCAGCCGGGCAAGGGCTGTTTTGACTGCCTGAATCTGCCGGACCAGTTGGGGAACAGGGATCTCTGATATCAGGCCCATCACCGGCAAAGGGATTTCAGCCAGGCATTTTCCCTGGGCCCGGATCACCACCCCGCCCTGCCGCTTGTGGATATGGTTGACCGCATCCGCCATATCTGTATCACAGGCACCCACCACCACGATATCCGAGGTGTCCCATGCCTGGCTGGAGGCAATGGCCCCGTCTTTCAACCCGAATCCTTTAATGAAACCGGTGAACAGGGAGCCAGGGGAGATGGCCCGGTCTATGGCACTGATTTTGAGAAGATCTTTTCCGCATCAGTGCGGATCTGTCCGTGGATCACCGGCAGCGGCAAAAAATTTCCCGGGTCACCAGATCGGTGACCATTTCCATAAGCCTGACCCGGGCTGTTTTCTGTTCCGGATCTGCCGGGACGGCAAAGTCTTCAGATGTCAGAGGACGGGCAGGTTAACGGTATGACGGCAGACGTCGGAAAATATGTGCCGCCGCGGGGACACCTGCATCTGTTTGTTGGTAAAGATGATTTTTCCATTGCTGATCACGGTTTCAGGGGTAATGATACCGGGTTCCGGAATGATCACCATATCCGCGCACCGTCCCGGGGCAATGCCGCCCACCACGGCATCCAGTGAAAAGTGTTCCGCTACGTTCAATGTGGCCATCTGCACGGCTTCGGCCGGCGTGAATCCGGAATCGATGGCCTTTTGCACCACAAAGGACAAGCCTTTGCGTGCCATGAGATCTTCAGGCTTACCCCGTCGGTCACCAGAATGAGGCGCCGGGTATCCACGCCCGCATCCCTGATCCGGGCAATACCTTCAAGGTCCCGTCGGATGCTTCCTTCCCGGATCATCACGTATAGGCCTGACCGCAATCTTTCAAGGGCCTGATCCGCGTCAATGGGCTCATGGCAGGAAGAGATGCCGGTTGCCAGGTAGGCGGATAACTTGTTCCCACCGGCTCCGGCGGAGTGCCCTTCCAGGACTTTGCCGGCCCTCAGGGTGGTTTCAAACGCAGGCAATATCCGGTCCGGTGTCTGAAAACCGACTGCCAGTAAGATTCACCCAGTCCCAGGATGTCGTCCCGGTCCAGAAGGTTTTTCAGATCATCTGGGTGAATGCCGCTGGCGGCCGGGCTGATGGATACCATGGCCGGGCGGTTCCGAAAATCTTGATAGGCTGGTTTCGAAAAGATGCCAGTAATTCTCTGACACCGTCATATCCCATGATCGGATAGGCTTCCATGGTTTCAGTGACAATCGTGGTGGTCCCGTCCTGAACGGCATAGGGAATGAACCGGCTGATGTCACAAAACGAGGCCAGGTGGGTGTGGCCTTCAATCAGTCCGGGAATTACGGTTTTTCCTTTGGCATTGATTCGCCTCGTATGGTCGGTGATGGTGTGGTCGGCATTGTTGCCCACAAAGGCGATATACCCGTTTTTGACGCTGATGCACTGGTCGTCCAGAAATTCGCCGGTATACACATTCAACAGCCTCGCCCGGCTGATGGCCAGATCTGCCCCCTGTTTTCCGGAAGCCACTTCGATCAGGTCTTTCATGGTATCGGCAGACAATGTATAAGTAGTTTTCATAACCAGATTGATACATCACTGAATGACAGAATGCAATCAATTTGCGTCGGGCATCGTCAGCCGAAAACCGGAGAGTGAAAAAGTATTGCCCAACAGGCCGGCTTAAACATATACTAATTAGAGAGCATGTTAATGAATAAAAAGGAATGGTCTTTGGATGTGTTTAGCCGTGCCTTCAAAATTATCGAGATCCACGGGGATCTGGCAAAGTGTCTGTGGATGGAGTGATCCGGGAAACCAGTCTGGCGCTTCTGGATGATGCACAGATCGGGGATTTTGTGATCGTTCATGCCGGGTTTGCCATTAGCAAACTGGATGAATCCGCTGCACTTCAGACCCTGGAAGACATGCGGCAGATGCTTGCGGCGGACAATGTCCGGAACGGTTCCTCATACACAGATGCCTGATTCAGGCTGCATTGCCAGTCAGCTCGACATAAGGGGTGTGGTTCAGGGGTCGGGTTCAGGCCATTTTTGTTTACGCTGGCGGCCCGACACCAGATCACCGGACAGGTTTCCAATACCGGTTCCGGGGTCCGGGTCCTGGTGGAGGGGTCTCCCCGGAATCTGGGCCGGTTTGTGGATGATATCACGGCTCACCCCCCATTGCTGGCCCGGGTGGATGGAGTGGAACAGACGACCTTACCTGTCAGGGGTTTCAAGAATTTCAAGATCATTACCAGTGCCAGCGGGGTTTCCCGCGCCACCTTGATTTCACCGGATGTGAGTGTCTGCAAAGACTGTCTCAAAGAGCTGTATGACCCCTTGGACCGCCGGTTTAACTATCCGTTTATCAATTGCACCAACTGCGGCCCACGATTCACCATCATTGAGGATGTCCCCTACGACCGCCCCCATACGGCCATGAAACATTTCATCATGTGTCCGGCCTGCCAGGCCGAGTATGACAATCCGGCGGACCGGCGGTTCCATGCCCAGCCCAATGCCTGTCCGGTCTGTGGTCCCCAGGTCTTTTTGACGGATAATCAGGGCCGGACCATTGCCGGTGCAGATTCGGCCATCCAGCAGGCCGGACATCTGCTGGCAAAAGGGCATATTCTGGCGGTCAAAGGATTAGGCGGGTTTCATCTGGCAGTGGATGCGGCCAGTGATTCAGCGGTTCAACGCCTGCGAAGGCGTAAAAATCGGCCCCACAAACCGTTGGCGGTGATGGCCCGGTCCATATCTTCAGTGCAGGATGTTGTGCAGGTATCAGCAGATGAACAGGCTTTGCTGTGCTCGTTTCACCGCCCCATTGTTCTGCTGCAAAAAAAAGGGCCTGTGATCCGGCCGGGCTCTCACCGGATCTGTCGCCGTTGAACCCCTGCCTGGGAGTGATGCTGCCCTATACCCCTTTGCACTGCCTGCTGCTGGATGCAGGGCCGGAAATACTGGTGATGACGTCAGGGAACCGGCCTGGAGAGCCTTTGTCCATCGACAATCAGGATGCGCTGGCAGCGTTTTCCCACATTGCCGATTATTTTCTGCTTCACGACCGGGACATCTGTTTCCGGGCCGATGATTCCATTGTCCGGGTTCAGGCGGGGAAACCACGTTTTGTCCGGCGCTCCAGAGGATATGCCCCTTTGCCGCTTATCTTGCAGGATGATACCCCGCAGATACTCGGGTGCGGGGCCGGTATGAAAAATACCCTGTGCCTGACCCGGAAAAATCAGGCGTTTTTAAGTCAGCACATCGGGGATCTGGAAAATCAGAAAACCGCTGATTTTTATGTTCAGACCCTGGATCATTTCAAAACCATTCTGGATATTGAGCCAAAGATGGTGGCCCATGATCTGCATCCGGAATATATGAGCACCCGGTTTGCCGTCAGCAGTTTTCCGGAAGCGATGCCCCGGATCGGGGTCCAGCATCATCATGCCCATGCCGTGTCCTGTATGGTGGAAAATCACTTGGATGAACCGGTTGTGGCCGTTGTGCTGGATGGTACCGGATACGGCAAGGACGGCTGCATCTGGGGAGGGGAGATCCTGGTGACCACAAGGGATGAATTTGAAAGAAAAGCCCATTTGAGATACCTTCCCATGCCGGGCGGGGACCAGGCCGTGCGGCAACCCTGGCGGATGGCTGCTGCGGTTCTTTATGCCGCGTTTGGCCGGTCATTTTTGAATCTGGATCTTCCGTATATCAAAGAGATGGACTCCGGTCAGCTGGCGTTTCTCTGCCAGATGATGGAAAAACAGGTGAACACGCCCTGGACCTCCAGCTGTGGGCGGTTGTGTGATGCCGTGGCTTCACTGCTATGCATCCGGCATGTGATTACCCATGACAGCCAGGCGGCCATGGAGCTGGAGGCTGCGGGGACTGGAAATGGCAAGCCGGTTATGCCGGTGTATCCTTATGATATCACCCCGGTCACCCGGTGGGGGAGGGCGGGGAGGAATGGATCATCGACATGATCCCGGGCATTTCAGAAATGGTTGCCGACATTCAGGCCGGAATTCCGGCAACGCATATCAGTCAACGGTTTCATCAAACCATGGTCCAGGGGTTTTCCCGGACGGCACAGCGCATTGCCGCAGCCCGGAAAGTGAGTAAGGTGGTGCTGTCCGGCGGCGTGTTTCAAAACGATCTGCTATTAACTGATATGGTGGCATCCCTGGAGAAAGTCCATCTTTATGTGTATACTCATATCCATGTGCCAACTGGAGACGGCGGGATTTCCCTGGGGCAGGCTGGTGTCGCAAAAGCTGTATGGGAGCGCCGTCACCAGAAATTGCCCCAATAATATGACATGCCGGCCAAGGAGATAGTTTTATGGGAATGACCTATGCGAAGGGGTTCAGGGATCCGTCCCTTGCAAAAGAGCTGGTGACAGCAATTCATCGGGAGTGTGAACAGCCCTTGCGGCTCATGGAGGTATGCGGTACTCATACCACAGCCATTTTCCGCCACGGGATCCGCAATATGCTGCCGGATGCACTGACGCTGATGTCCGGTCCGGGCTGCCCTGTCTGTGTCACCGCACAAAAGGACATCGACGCGTTTGTGGCCCTTTCCCTGCAGCCGGACATGATTGTCACCACCTTTGGAGACCTGATGCGGGTGCCGGGATCCGGCACCACCTTGGCCAGGCGGAGAGGAGCCGGCGCCGATGTCCGGATGGTGTATTCCGTGTTCGATGCCGTCACCATCGCCCGGAAACACCCGGAACAGCAGGTGGTGTTCTGTGCGGTGGGGTTCGAAACCACCATCCCCACCATTGCTGCGGCCGTGCTCACGGCGGCGGAGCAGGGGGTGGACAATTTTTCCATTTATGCGGCCAACAAGCTGACCCCGCCGGCACTGGCGGCTCTGATGACCACTGACGGGGTGTCCGTTGACGGATTCATTCTTCCGGGGCATGTGTCGGTGATCACCGGTGTGGATGCCTATCGTCCGGTTTTCGAGCGCTACCGGGTCCCTTCGGTGATCACCGGGTTCGAGCCTATCGATATCCTGCATGCTGTTTTGAAACTGGTCCGTCAGAACCGGTCAGATACCCCGGATCTGGAAAACGCCTATCCCCGGGCGGTCAAACCCTTAGGCAATCCCAAAGCCAAAGCATTGATGCATCAGGTGTTTGAGATTAGTGACGCGGTGTGGCGGGGCATCGGCAGGATCGAAAACAGCGGCATGTTTTGAAACCGGAATTCAAACGGTTCGATGCCGGATCACGGTTCGAACTGGCGTTGAAGGATGTGGCCGAGCCCAGAGGGTGTGCCTGCGGAGAAATTCTGATGGGCTTGAAAACACCGGTGGCCTGTTCGCTTTACAAAAAGTGTGCACCCCCTGTCGCCGGTGGGACCTTGCATGGTGTCCAGCGAAGGAGCCTGTGCCGCCTATTACAATTATGGATGAACGGGAGCGAAGCAATGAATCCAGATGATACGGTGTTGCTGGACCATGGTGCCGGAGGCCGGGCCTCCCATGCCATGTTCTCAAAAATGATTCTACCGTTGTTTCACAACGATCACCTGGCACAGCAGGATGACGGGGCTGTGTATCCGGTGCCGGCCGGGCGTATGGCATTTTCCACGGATTCCTATGTGGTGGACCCGATTTTTTCAGCGGCGGGAATATCGGGGATCTGGCCGTGAACGGCACAGTGAACGACATTGCCATGTGCGGGGCAGACCCGTTGTATCTCAGTGTGGGCCTGATCATTGAAGAGGGGCTGCCCGTCAAGGACCTTCAGACGATTCTGCAGACCATGGCTGCGGCGGCAGGCCGGGCCGGGGTCAAGATTGTCACCGGAGATACCAAGGTGGTGCCCCGGGGCAAGGCGGACAAGATATTCATCAATACCTCCGGGGTGGGCATGCTGTTTGAAGGGGTGACCGTGTCCGGATCCCAGGCCCGCCCCGGGGATAAACTCATTTTGAGCGGCACTCTGGCCGATCATGGCATCGCCATTCTCACGGCCCGGGAAGGACTGATATTTGGCGGGGATCTGAAAACCGATTCCGCTCCCTTGAACCATATGGTCAAAGCGGTTTTGTCATCTGAGTATGAAGTCCATGTGCTGAGAGATCCCACCCGGGGCGGCATTGGTACGACCCTCAATGAGATCGCTTCACAATCCTGTGTGGGAATAACCCTGTTTGAAAAGGACCTGCCCGTGAAAAAAGAGGTCAACGGGGTGTGCGAACTGCTGGGGTTTGATCCGCTGTACATCGCCAACGAGGGAAAACTGATTGCGGTGGTGCCGGAAAACATGCTTTGCAGGTGCTGGATATGATTCGGGCGGATCCCCTTGGCCAAGATGCCGCCATTATCGGTGAGGTGACGGATCAGTATCCGGGCAAGGTGTTCATGGAAACCGCTGTCGGGGGGAGGCGCCTGGTGGACATGCTCACCGGAGATCAGCTGCCCCGGATATGTTGAGCAGATATCCGGCAAAAAATTGATTCAGACAACCATTCGGACGGTGGAGGAGAAGAAAAACGATTCCCCCGGGGGGCATGGCAGGGATGATAAAGTTACCGGGTTTCCAGGATTTCTGTGATATGCTTTCGGGCGGTTTCCAGAAAAGCAGGCAGGGCATCAGCCAGCGGCTTTGTGAGTGAGGTTCCCCAGTTAATGGTATCCGGCTGAATGCCGATTACCCGCAGATAAGGCCGATGGCCCCGCATTTGGGCCATACCCAGGGAATCCAGTAGGTCGATGTCATGCAAAGACAGCATCTGTTTTTCATCTTTGCGGAGATCCTCTTCCTCCAGGCAGAAAATGGTGCCCGGTGGGTGTCCTGCCCGGACAATATCCAGCACCAGAATGTTTTCGTATTCCTCGAACAGATAAAAGATGTCCTGGGTAAAGGTCCCGCCATCAATGAATCCACAGGCGCCCAGCAGTCTCTTTCCTTGAGCAGTTCATACACGGCATGCACACCGATGCCGTCATCCTTCATCAGGGTATTGCCTACGCCCAGTACCAGCAGTTTTTCATATAGGATGTGGGTCAGGCCTGCGTATTGCAGTTATTGGGACAATAACTGCAATAACGCAGCTTGACCCCTATTTGACTATTTGAGTTACAGGGGTACGTCTACTTTAACGGTCCGACCGGTTTTTACGTCCAGCACGTGGACGGCGCACCCCAGTCAGGGGTCGAACGATCGTATGAGCCGCCCGACATTCACCGGACTTTGGACATCCGGGACCGGCACACCGATCAGGGCCTCTTCGATGGGCCTCTCTGTCCCATGTCATCCCTGGGATTGGCGTTCCAGATGGTGGCGGACGTGACTTGATAGTTGGCGATCTTCTGGTCTTTGATGTCGATGTAGTGGAGCAGGGCTCCTCTGGGGGCTTCAGTCATGCCTAAGCCTTCGGCAGAATCCGGTACCGGTGTCGGCACAAACGTTTCCTTGCCGGGTTGGGCCTGGGAAAGCCATTCTTCCATGGCCATGGCTACCAGCGCGGTCTCCTCGGCCCTGGCCACATGGCGGCCCAGAATGGAGAAGCAGGCATCCCCGATGTCTCTGAGGCGCGTCACACCCAGTTCCTTCTGGCCGGTGGCGGACAGCTCCGGATTGGTGGCCCACATTCTGGCCAGCGGCCCCCCTTCATGGGGTTTGCCGTTGTAACGGGGGGCTTTGATGAAACTGTATGCCCCGGGCTTTGTCGGGTTGGGCAGGGTCTTGCCTTCCCTGGGATTGAGCCCGGTGGTGGAATCCTCGAACCACGAGTATTTTACGTATTCCTTGATCATGGCCGGATCTACGGCATAGTCTTTGCCGTCGGTGTAAACGCCGGGTTTCAGCAGGGTATTGCCCTTGTTGTCCAGCGGGAATACCCCCCAGGAGACCAGGTTTTTGTGTCCCACACCGGTTTTGAGCAGGTCCCCGTAAGGGCCTGCCAGCAGATATACGATGGGAACATATTTTTCTAGGACGAACTGTTTGACCTTTTTGAATCGTTCCGCGTAGGCATTTAAGGCTTCACGGGTGGGGATTTCTGTGGACCCTCCGACAACGATTCCTTGGACATGGGGCATTTTTCCGCCCAGAAGCGCCACCATTTCATGGCAGATCTTGCGGATTTCCAGGGCTTCCAGATATTGTCCCACAGCCACATCGTTGAGTTCCTTGGGCAGCCGCATGTCATTGTTGGCATACCGGGGAATGAAAGGGGCCGTGTCCGGGCCGTTGCAGTAATCCAGGGCAGCCAGGTGATAGAAATGCAGGATATGGGACTGAAGATAATTGGCTCCCAGAATGAGGTTTCGGGCGATCCGTCCGTTATCCGTGAGTTCCACGCCGAACGCATCATCCAGGGCCAGGGCCGATGCCGTGGCATGGGCAGTGGGGCACACCCCGCAGATTCGCTGGGTGATCTGGGTGGCGTCTCTGGGATCCCGGCCAATCAGGATTTGTTCAAATCCCCGATACATGCCGCCGGTGATGCGGGCATCCACCACTTTTCCTCCGGCGACGTCAACTTCCGCTTTTAAATGGCCTTCAATCCTGGTAACCGGATCGATGCCGATTTTTATTTTTTGACCGGACTGTGCCGGTTGGGCTTGCGGTTGGCAACCTGCCATAATCAGACCTCCTTGAAGTTGTCTTGTTCGTTAATAGGCGGGTTCGTAAAATGGAGACATGGCATCCGGGAATCCAGCTTCAACACAACCAATGCACACTGCATTGTCCACGCACCAGTTCAGACCTGAGTTCCATTTCCGCTTGTAGCAGTCCGCATAAGTGTCCGGTCCTTTGCATCCAAGATCCATACGGCATCCGTTGGGATCGGACAGTCTGGCGGCCATGAAGGCTTCGTCATAATCGTCAAGCCGGGGGCAGTTGTCATGGATGTTTTCACCAAAAAACAGGGTCGGACGGCCGTCATAATCCAGGTCAGGAATTCCCACATTCAGCAGGTGGACGATGGACCCCACGATCCAGTCCGGATGGGGCGGGCAGCCCGGAATGTTAACGACGGGTGTGGTGATGTTCTTTGATTTGAAAAGTCTGTGACGCCAGTGGCGCCGGTGACGTTCCCCTGTGCGGCCGGAATGCCGCCGAAAGCGGCACAGGTACCGACAGCCAGAACAGAACCGGCCATGGGGGCAAGCTCCTGAACCATGTCCATCATGGTGACTTCTTTGTGGCCGATTTCGCCCAGGATACAGTATTTCCCATCGGCAGCCACCGGAATGGCCCCTTCAATGGCCAGTGAGAAACGGCCTTTGTATTCTTCGGCCACTTCATACACATGCTTCATGGCCAACTCCCCTTCACACTCGCTGACCGTGGGGTGGAATTGAAGGCTGATCACTTTAAGCAGAACATCGGCAATAGCCGGATCCACACTGTTGAGAAGGCTACGGAACATCCGGTACATCCCTGTCCCTGGATCCCAAAGCACCGGATGACGTTCCAGTCCCTTTTCAAGGGCCTGGAGCAACGCCGGGTTGAATACCTGGGAAATACCGAGACCTGCAGCGGTTCCTGTCAGGGTTTTCAGAAAATTCCGTCTGGAAATTCCTAAGGGTTTAGGTTGCGCATCCGGCAACGTCTGTTTCTCTTTCACGGGCACCTCCTTGATGCGGTTAAAACGATGTGTTTTGAACGGATCGCTTATGATGACCTAAAAAATACTCAAATTTTTTGAATGCTATCTTGATAAAAAAATGCTTGTCAAGAGCAAATAACGGGATAATCACCGTAAGGTTCCCACGTTCGGTCCCTGGACAGGTTCTGTGTCCACCCTGTTGAACTTTGAGATCGATTTTCAGAAGTACCGAGAATACGATCTATCGCACTGTTTTGCTGAGTGTTTCCAACATGATCCCCCCGGATGAACTGCTTCTATGAGGGACAGCCTCATGTGTCACCTTGCCAACGCGGCCCGGGCCTGTGGCCGAAACCAAAAGAAATCTTTATCCAGAGGGAAGCCATGAGGATTTCTGCAATGCTGGGACCTGTCTAGAACCGGCAGTTGATAACGGCACCAAACGTTCGGTCCGTCATGGGATAGCCCCGGCTGTTGGAATATTCTTCATTAAAGACATTGCTGGCAAAAACTTTGAGTTTGACCGTCTCGATCCCCTGCCATGCCTTCAGCAAGGTCTGCTCGACGGCCAGATCCACCACCTGGTAGGGTTCTAAAGTGATTTCACGAACTTCTATGTTACTCGGGTCGTCATCAATGATATCCATTACCTGCTGCACCTGTTTATCCTGATACTTGTAGTCTGCCAGCAGGGTGGTGTCTGCAAACAAACTGTACCGGACACCAGCGTTCAACCGATGTTTGGCACGGTCGCTTAGATCCTGGTCTGCCCATTCCTCCGGGCCGCCCCGATGGGGCCCTTTGTACTTCCATTGATTGAAGGAATAGCTCACATAAAAATAAAAGATCGTCGGTAAGGTTGCCGTTTACTTCCATATCAAGACCGTATTTATGGACATCTTCAAGTGAAACCATCCGACGTCCCCAAATGGATTTTTTAAAATAATCGGTTCCTGCGTTGGCCCATATGTTATAGCTGTCAAATATGTAATGGGACCCATCTATATTTAGAAAAATGTCGCGCCATAATCTGCGGTTGAATACAATATCGTACCCAAACCTTCCGTGGAGTCGACCTCGACCCTGATCCCCAGGTTCAGACTTCACAGAAAGCGCGGGGCGTCCATATCTTGCTGAGACCCGCCGAAAGGGACGTATCTCTCAGCCAGTCCACCAGATGGTCCATGCGGTAGGTCAGAAAGGACTTTGGAACGATTTTCTGGTAGTTTTTTTTCACTTGCCGACTCGGATGTGACGGGTCTTTGTAAGCGCCCCCAGGATATTTGGATGACGGGCTCCACCAGTTGTCCCACCAGATATTAATGTTTTCCAAGCGAAGTCCGGTGGTAAGGGTCAAAGGTCCTGTGATCTCCCATTTGTCCTGGATAAACCCGGCCCAGGTTTCTACAATCTTTTCGCTGTATTTCTGGAAGAGATGGGCTGTGTCCATGCCAATGGTGATTTCATGGACGTCTTTTACGAAAAATCGGTTTTTAACCAGAGCCCGTAAGAAACGTAGTTGGTGTCGTAGTGGGAATAGTCAAAACCATTCCGGTAGTAATGTTGACCCTCGTCGGTATAATATGCCCCCACGTTCCAGTCTCCCCAGCCGGAAGGTTGCTTGAAATCAACGCGGATGGAATGGCCGTCGTAATCTCTTCCGGAATGATCCGCTGGATTGCGCCAGCGGTAGGAGACATCGGACTCCAGTACTACCGGGTAACTGCTGTCATAGTCGGGTCGTTTGGGATCGTTGGCCGAGGGGATCTTTCGCATAAGATCGCTCCAGGTAGCGGTGAGTCTTATGTGGCCGTCCGACGGCAGCACATATCCGAGGCTTGCGGCCATGGTGTCGATGTCGGCGGCACCGTTGCGAAGATAGCCGTCAGTACGATAGCGCTCATAATTCATGTCGATATTGAACCGGGATTTGCCTCCGGACAGCGCTATTTTCTGACTCTGTGTGCCGTAATTTCGGATACTCGCTGAAAGGTTCCCGGTCATCCGGGCCTTGTCGTAATACGCCGGTTGTTTGAGTTTGAAGTTAATCACGCCGCCAAAACTTTTCCCGTCATACAAGGCAGAATGGGGGCCGTAGAGAAACTCGACGCTTTCAACAGCGGAAAGGGGGACCATGGCATAATCCAGATAGTGGTCTCCCACCATCCGCCGGTTTCTTGAATCGGCAGTCCGTCCACGGCCGTGATGAACTGGCGGGTTTCAAACCGCGCATCTGAAACGTGTCAGGTTCTGGCACCAGATCGCTCTGGCCCCGAATCGATCATAGCCGGTCCTTGAGAATGTCGAAACAGTGGTGGGGCCCCGGCAATGGTGTAATCCTTAATGAATACCTCTGTCTTGTTGGGTGAAGTGTCACCTTGTTCGCTGTCACGGTAATATCTTCCAGGGATTGGGCCCCTTGCACTTCCTGACCGCAGGCCACATTAGTTGCGGCAAAGAAAAGAAACGACACGAAAAAAAACTGGTCAGGGCTGTTTTCACCCGCAGGCGTTGTTTCCATTCCGGTCTGCAGCCGGTGCATGGAGTGGACTCATCATCTCTCATAAAAATCTCCTTTCAGTTTACCCGGGAAGGATCGTTTCCCAGGATTATTTAGCGGGGTTGCGCCTTTGGTTTTTTTCTATTCGCCAAAATGAAAGCCAGGAAGGCTTAGAGGATAATTTTCCCCCTAAAGCCTTCCTGGCTTTCTTTGTCTTCCTGGCTTCTTTTCGGGCGTTTGCCCGCCCATGATGCCACAATGGTTTCCGGTACAAAAACAAAAAGCCACGAGACCCTTTGCCCTTTGTCTGGGCAGGCCTTCGTGGCTTTCTTAAAAAAAACTTATTTTAGCGCCGACTTACAAACGAGGCGGTTATGTTCTTGGTGGTCAGCGCCTAATCCGGTTGCTGACGTGAATGGCTTCTGCCATTGTTTGGCCGTAATAGTAAAAAAAGAATATTTCCATGTCAAGTCATTGATGATTTTTTTGAAAATCAGGATACTGAACTATTGCCGGGCAAAGAAGCTAAACCACTATTTTTTTGATTTGGAGGCTGGTTGAGCATAAGGTGCGACGTTATGTTGCCGAATGCGGTCAAGACTTCCCTGGCTGGATGAAAAGTGTTACAGTATCAGAATCTCAGCACTGGTGCGGTTAGAGGCAGAGTGTTGCGGCAAACGATCAAAAATCCGGGTTGTTTATGGCAGATATCCAGTGGCTGTCAGCAATAAATGAACAATTTTAAAAATTTAGATAAAAGTGAAGGATGGCTCAAATCAAGAATCCATGTCCAGATCCGTGACTGGCAGCAGTTTTCTTTCAGGTCCTATGCATACTAATTCCAGACGGCACGTGACCGCCGGACGGTTTCCTTTGGGACGCCATGCCTCGTGATAGAAAACCAGCCGGTAATCCCCTTGTTTTTCCCACCGGGTCCGGATTTCCAGAAGATCACCGAAAACAGCGCCTTCTTTGTATTGCAGGTCAGCCTTGTAAACCGCAAATCCGGTGCCATGCTGATGCCACATTTCGGACAAAGTATCTATGCCAATGATGTCTTCTCTGGCCCGTTCAAAAAAATTTCAGATAATTGGCATGGTAGACCACGCCGGAATGGTCGGTGTCTTCATAGTAGACCCGGGCATGAAATATATGCGGTGTGGTCATATTCATATGTGGACGTGATATAGACCGGTGAGAAAAAAAAATCAAGAGCTGGAAAAAAATGGCGCTTGGCATTCGCTAAATGTGTGAATTGCCCTTTTGGGTTGTCATGGGGAAAAATAATATTATAGTATGAACTTAAGATTGCATAAACTATTGTACAGCCGAGGTGATCCATGACCGATGAGAACAAACCCATTACCCCGGAAATTGTGAACGGTGATGGGGAAGAGACAGACAGCACGGAAACCAAGGAGACCACAGGCGGCCAGCTCATCCGGCAGAGCCACAAACCGGACATCCTCTACCTGGTACCCATTACCGGCAGGCCCCATCTGCCGGCCCAGGTCCAGCCGCTGGTGGTGAGCAAACAGCGGTGGGAACAGACTCTGGCAAAGGCAGTCAACGATTCCCATAACCTGCTGGGCTTGAGTTATTTGTCTGAGGTCAAGGGCAAATATGTGTATAAGGAAGATTTCCCGGTAGTGGGGTGCGTGGTCCGGATACTGAATATGGTGGAAGTGGACGGCAACATTCAGTTCATTGCCCAGGGTCTGGAACGGTTCAAAATCAAGAAATTTCTGTCCGAGAAACCACCGTTTGTGGTTCAGGTGGAATATTTTGAGGCCATGGAAGAAGATGAGGACAAGCTCAAGGCCTATGCCATTTCCATTATCAGTTCCATTAAGCAGTTGCTGTCCCTCAATCCGTTGTATTCAGAGGAACTCAAGCAGTATCTGGGTCGGTTCAGCCCGGATCAGCCTTCTCCCTTGACCGATTTTGCCGCCGGCATCACGACTGCTTCCGGGGATGTGCTTCAGGAGATTCTGGAAACCAAATCCGTGATCGAGCGCATGAAACGGGTCTTGATGCTGCTGCAAAAGGAGATCGAGATCGCCAAGCTTCAGACCCAGATTCGCAAGGACATCAATACTCAGGTGGATGAGAACAAGCGCAAGTTTTTCCTCAAAGAGCAGCTCAAGGCGATCCAGAAAGAGCTGGGGATTCAGAAAGACGACAAAACTTCGGATGTGGACCGGTTCAAAGAGCGGTTTGCCGAACTCAATCCGCCGGAACATGTTGTCAAACGGTTTGACGAGGAGATCGAAAAGCTGTCAGTGCTGGAAACCGGATCTTCGGAATACGGCGTGACCCGAAATTATCTGGACTGGATTACTTCGTTTCCCTGGGGCGTATATTCCGAGGACAACATTGACATTAATCGGGCGGAAAAAGTGCTGGACCGGGATCATGCCGGGCTGTCCGATGTCAAGGAGCGGATCATCGAGTTTTTGCCGCAGGCGTTTACAAAAAAGATGTGTCCGGTTCCATCATCCTGTTTGTGGGCCCGCCCGGGGTGGGCAAAACCTCCATCGGCAAGTCCATTGCCGAGACGTTGGGCAGAAAGTTCTACCGATTCAGCTTAGGGGGTATGCGGGATGAGGCCGAGATCAAGGGACACCGCCGAACCTATGTGGGGGCCCTGCCCGGCAAACTGGTCCAGGCCCTCAAGGACACGCAGACAGCCAATCCGGTGATCATGCTCGATGAGGTGGACAAGATCGGGGCCTCCTATCAGGGAGATCCGGCATCGGCCCTTCTGGAGGTGCTGGACCCGGAACAGAATGCGGAATTCCTGGATCATTACCTGGACCTGCGTGTTGATCTGTCCAAGGTGCTGTTCATCTGTACGGCCAACACTCCGGATGCCATTCCTGGCCCTCTCCTGGACCGCATGGACCGAATCGACTTGTCCGGGTACATTACAGAAGAAAAGATTGAAATCGCCAGAAAACATCTGTGGCCCAAACTGCTCAAACGCAACAAAGTGGCGGCTTCCACCATCACCATCACAGATCCCACCATCCGGCATCTGATTGAAGGATATGCCAGGGAGGCTGGGGTCCGGGGCCTGGAAAAACAGCTCAACAAAATTATCCGGAAAAGTATTGTCACGATTCTCAAGGAAAAGAAAAACGGATCCGGGTCACCATCAAATCTCTGGAAAGATACCTGGGGCCCCGGTGTTCAGAAAGGAAAGGCAGATGCAGGGGGTGGGGATTGTCACAGGCCTGGCCTGGACCGCCTTAGGCGGAGTGATCCTGCCCATTGAGGCGGTCAAGGTGCATAACAGGGGGGCAGGCATCAAACTGACGGGAAAGCTGGGGGATGTCATGCAGGAGTCCGCTTCCATCGCCTTGTCTTATGTCCGGGCCAATCCCAAGCTTTTCAAAATTGACCCGGAATTTTTTGATGATGCGTTCATTCATCTTCATGTGCCCGAAGGGGCCACTCCCAAGGACGGTCCCAGTGCCGGCATCACCATTACCACAGCCCTGGTTCCCTGCCAGAGGTCAGGAAATATCCCGTCCCCTGGCCATGACCGGTGAGATCACGCTGACCGGAAAGGTGCTGCCGGTGGGCGGGATCAAGGAAAAAATCATTGCGGCAAGGCGGTCCGGCATTGCAGAGATTATTCTGCCCGAAGGGGTGGGCAGTGAATTTGAAAAACTGCCCGGCCATATCAAGGAAGGGATCGATTTTTCTTTTGTCAAAACCTATAAAGAAGTTTACAAAAAGGTGTTTGACAAAGCCTGATCCGCTATTAAGCTATATCAGGGCCCGGATCCGCTCCCATCCGGCTTCAGGGATCTGGGCCCCGATCACCTGGCAGACCTCATATCCGCAGGCAGAAGCCAGCTTACCGCTTTTTTCAATGGAAAAATTATTGGCAATGCCGAAAAGAAAGCCGGCAGCCCACAGATCACCGGCACCGGTGGTGTCTTTGACTTCTTTGCCGGACATGGCATTGATCCGGATGGTGCGGTTGTTGAGGAGACCACACTGCCCCGCTTTCCAGTTTAACACCCGTAAATGACATGGGCGGATAGCGCCTGAAGCGCGTTTGTCTCGTCGGTGTATCCGGTAAACGCTTCTGCTTCATCTTCGTTGGCGATCAGAATGTCCACGTGATCCTTGATTAGATCGTCCAGAATTTCCCGGCAGGCATTGACCACTTCAAAGCTGGCCAGGTCCAGTGCAATCATGGATCCGGCTTTTTGGCTGCATGAACAGCCGCCATCATCAGTTCCGGATTGAACAGCAGATATCCTTCGACCATGGTGATGGCCGTGTCTGCGAACAGGGACGGGGTGATCCGGTCCGGTTCCAGTTCCGTGGACGCCCCAGATGCGTGAACATGGACCGCTGGCGTCCGGGGTGATCACGGAAATCACGCTGCCGGTGGGAGAGGTGGACAGGGTCAATTCCGACTCCACACGGGCGGACCGTAATGTGTCCTCAAGCAGGGTACCGAAATTGTCATCCCCCCGCCGTCCGATAAACCGGGCGGTTCCCCCAGGCGGCCACACCGATGATGGTGTTACAGGCGGCGCCTCCCGGAACAATGTCCGGGGCTTTGTCGGTCTTGGCCAGAATGGTTTCGATATCGTCCGATTCCACCAGGGTCATTCCGCCCTTTTTTTTGTTCAGCTGTTTGAGGAAATCATCGGTTTCATTGATCAGAATATCCACTAAAGCGGATCCGATGCCTGTGATGCGGTTTTTATATGGCTGGGAGGTCATATTGTTTTTCCTTGATGCTTTCAAAAATATTAAATGGTTAAATGAAGTATAGAAAATTGCAAGCAAGAATTCAAGGAATTTTTATGTTCTTAGCAAAATATGAACATATATTGATATATTTCTGGATAGCTATTGACAAGTGGATTTTTGTTCGGTATAAACAGAGCTTAATCAATAATATTTGAGGATTAATAAATGAACGAGTCTGTCCCATAATTTTTTAACAAGGAGCGAAATATGTCAGACAACAAATCATATCTGTTTACATCCGAATCCGTAACAGAAGGTCATCCTGATAAAGTGGCTGATGCCATATCCGATGGTATACTGGATGCCATAATGGCGGAAGACAAGCATTGCCGGGTGGCCTGTGAAACTTTGGTCACCACCGGCCTGGCCATGGTGGCTGGCGAAATCACCACCGACTGCTATGTGGATATTCCGGAAGTGGTTCGAAGCACCATCCGGGAAATCGGATACAACTCTTCCACCATGGGATTTGACTGGAAAACCTGCTCCGTTGTCACCAGTATCGATCAACAGTCCGTGGATATCGCCCAGGGCGTGGATGAAGGCGCAGGTCTGTATAAGGAGCAGGGGCCGGAGACCAGGGCATTATGTTCGGTTTGCCACCAATGAAACTGAAGAGCTGATGCCATGCCGATTTTGTATGCTCATAAACTGACCAAACGGCTTACCCAGGTCAGAAAGAACGGGGCGTTGGATTTTTGCGGCCGGACGGCAAATCCCAGGTGACCATTGAATATAAAAACGGCAAGCCCCAGCGGGTGGATGCTGTGGTGGTCTCCACCCAGCATAACAATGACGTGACCTATGAAGACCTCAAAGATGCCGTTGTCAAGGAAGTGATCCGAAAAATTATTCCCAAAGAAATGATGGATGGCGATACCCGATTTTTTGTCAATCCCACAGGCCGGTTTGTCATAGGCGGCCCCATGGGAGACTGCGGGCTGACCGGACGGAAAATTATCGTGGACACCTATGGTGGGCAGGGCAGCCATGGCGGAGGATGTTTTTCTGGAAAAGATCCTTCCAAGGTGGACCGGAGTGCCTCCTACATGGGACGGTATATAGCCAAAACCTGGTGGCATCCGGCATCGCCGATAAGTGTGAAATTCAGGTGGCCTATGCCATCGGTGTGGCGGAACCGGTATCGCTGATGGTGGATTTTATGGGCACCGGAAAAATTCCGGAATCCAAAGCGGTGGAGATTGTCGGAAAAGTGTTTGATTTAAAACCGGCCGCCATTATTCAGACCCTGGATCTGCTACGGCCCATCTACCGCAAAACAGCCGCATACGGTCATTTCGGCCGCAATGATCCGGATTTTTACTGGGAAAGAACGGACAAGGCCGATCAGATCCGGGAACTGGCAGGAATCTAATCTGATGCCGTGATTCAAAGGGTGCCCCGGGATTCCGATCATGCCGGATCCCGGCACTCTTTTTCGAAAGACAGTCGATCATCGCAACAAAATCGCAATTTACATAGAAAAAGAGGAGTTCAACAAATGTTACAGCAAGCCAAATCACCATCATATGTTGATCTTGACCTGTCTTTGAAATACAAGGTCAAAGATATCAACCTGGCCGAAGAGGGTCTTCTGGATATGCAGCTGTCCGAAAAAGAGATGCCCGGTTTGATGGCCATCAGAGAAAAATATGGCCCTCAGAAACCGTTCAAGGGAATGAAGATCATGGGCAGCCTTCACATGACTATTCAAACGGCCATGCTCATCGATACCCTGTATGAATTGGGGCGGATATCCGATGGGCGTCCTGCAATATTTTTCCACCCAGGATCATGCCGCCGCAGCCATTGCCCAAAAAGGGTCAGCTGCCGTGTTTGCCTGGAAAGGGGAAACCCTCGAGGAGTTCTGGTGGTGCACGGAACAGGCTTTGCTCTGGCCGGATGGTTCCGGCCCGGACCTGATCGTGGATGACGGGGGGGGATGCCACGTTGTACGTTCATCAGGGTGTCAAGGTGGAGAAAGATCCTTCTGTGCTGGATCTGGCCACCCACAGCCAGGATGAACGCTGTCTCATGGACCGGTTAAGGGTTTCCCATGCCCAGGATCCGGAAAAATGGACCCGGATTGCTGAGAAGATTCGCGGGGTGTCCGAAGAAACCACTACCGGTGTACATCGCCTCTACCATCTGGCCGCTAAAAACGAACTGCTGTTTCCGGCCATTAATGTCAATGATTCGGTGACCAAGTCCAAATTCGACAACCTGTACGGGTGCCGGGAATCGTTGGCAGACGGGATCAAACGGGCGACGGATGTGATGCTGGCAGGTAAAACCGTGGTGATTGCCGGTTATGGCGATGTGGGCAAAGGATGTGCCGACTCCATGAAAGGATACGGCGCCATTGTTCTGGTCACGGAAATCGATCCCATCTGTGCGCTTCAGGCTGCCATGGAAGGATTTGAAGTGGTGACCATGGAAGAAGCTGCTACACGGGGGGACGTGTTTGTCACCGCCACGGGCAACTATCATGTGATTCGGGGCGAACACATCGCCGAGATGAGGGATGAGGCCATCATCTGCAACATCGGTCACTTTGACAATGAAATCGAAATGTCATATCTGACAGGCAATCCCAAGGCCAAACGCATTAAAATCAAGCCCCAGGTGGACAAGTGGGTTCTGGAATCCGGGCGGTCCGTGATCGTTCTGGCAGAAGGACGTCTCGTGAATCTGGGATGCGCCACCGGCCACCCCAGTTTTGTCATGAGCAACAGTTTTTCCAATCAGACCATGGCCCAGATCAAGCTGGCTTCTGAAAAACTGGAGAAAAAAGTCTATACCCTTCCCAAAGGAACTGGATGAGGAAGTGGCACGGCTGCATTTGAAAAACCTGTCTGTGAAGCTGACCCAGTTGACCCAGGAGCAGGCGGATTATCTGGGGGTTCCCGTCAATGGGCCGTTTAAACCCGACCATTACCGGTATTGATCCCAGACCTGTCATGAATGCCACCCCATGAGCGTGGGATTTCACTGACTCGCTGTCTGAACAAACCCGTCTGAAGGATGGCTTCCCGCAGACGGGTTTGCCTTTTCATCCTCCCTTTTTCTGTTCCCAGAATTCCCGGCTCTCTTTTAAAATATCATCGATATCATCATCCAGGATGTCATCGGAATCCAGATCATCTTCATCGGCCAGATCCAGTGGCTCACCATCTTGAGCTTGAAAATTCCGGACATCGTTATTCTCCTCTTCCTCCAGCAGAAGGTCCAGATCATCCTCATTTTCGTCATCTTCCAGATCATTTTCCGGGCGGGGGGAGGGAAGGGGCATGTCTTGTTTGGTTTTTTTTTCGGTCACTGCAGACAAGGAGTTCGAGGAATCAGGGATATAATTGCCCTGCCGGTCAAACAGCAGGCTGCCGCTCAATTTGAGATCAAAGTCCAGGCGAAAGGCGATCTGGTTGTTATGGGCCACGATCTGCCCGCCTCTGGATGCAAACGAGGTCTCAGCCATGCGATCCATGAGAATGGTTTTGACTGTCGCCAGATCCAGATGTTCCTGCATGGCTTCGATCAGTTTTTTTTCTCCGGTTTGAATGATGTGAGGGTCAGTGATTTTCATTACACGGTTTCCTTGGTGATTAAGGGTATATGATGTTGTAATGGGTCATGATCGACGATGACCCATGAGGCTATAAACGGCCTTTTTTAATAATGGCGATCAGCAGCCAGACCCCCATAATGCCGGCGGCCAGAAATCCGGCGATTCCGATCACCGATACCCCGAACAGCATGGGCGGCACATCGGAATTGATAACAATGGCGGATCCCAGAATCAGGGCTGCGATAATAATAGAAAAAGAGATCCGGTTGCTGGTCTGGTCCTGATGGGCGATCAGTTTGTCCAGTCCCTGAATGTCAATGGCAATTCTCATTTTTCCCTGGCGGATCAGACGCAGAATATCCAGGGTGTCTGAAGGCAGCTGTTGAATCAGCTTATAGGATTCTCTGGCAATGTCCATGAGATCCCCGGCAATTTTTGAAGGGGAAAATTTTAAATATTTGGCAGTGGTGACGTAAGGCACGGCATGGCCCATCATATTGAAATCCGGGTCCAGTTTTCTGGCCACACTTTCAATGGAAACAAAGGCTTTCATCATTAAAAACAGATCCGGCGGAATTCTTAAGCCATGGGCCGCACACAACCCGATCAGCTGGTTCACCATTCGACTGGTCTTGATTTCCTTCAGTGCCCGGGTCAGGTGAACCGATACAAACAATCCCACATCCTTTTCCAGCCGAACCATATCCGGTTGTCTCTCATAGTCGCACAGATCACATAGCAGTCTGGCCGCCAGTCTGGCATTGTTGGTGGCTACCGCATGAATGATATCCACAAACAGCTCTCGGGTACCCCGGTCCAGAAAACCGGTCATGCCGAAATCCACAGGACAGATCCGGTTGTTGTCCAGAATGAAAATATTTCCCGGGTGAGGTCGGCATGGAAAAACCGTGCTCAAAGACCTGCTTCATGATAAATCCGCTCCCGCCTGGTAATGCGCTTTCGGTCCAGGCCGGCCCGGTCAATGGCATCGATGTCACTGGCTTTGATCCCGTTGATAAATTCCATGGTCAACACCCGTTCAGAGGATTCAGCCCTATAGACTTTAGGGATATGGATGGTTTTGTCGTGCTGAAACTGGCTGGCCATCCGTTCCATGTTAGCCGCCTCAATGGTATAGTCCAGTTCTTTTTCCAGGGTTTTGGCAAATTCCTCTACAATTTTCACCGGCCGGTAAAATGCCACCTCTTCAATATTTCTTTCCATGATGCCGGCCAGATGATGGATGATTTCCAGATCCGCTTCAACAATCTTTCGAATGCCTGGACGCTGGACTTTGACAGCCAGACGTCTCCGCCCGTGACCGATGCCCGGTGTACCTGGCCGATGGAAGCACAGGCAAAAGGCTGTTCATCCATGAATTGGAACACCTCCTCCAGGGGTTTTCCGAATTCAGCAGTAATGGTTTCTTTGACCTGATCAAATCCAAAGGCCGGAATCTCATCCTGAAGTCTGGTCAGTTCGGCGATCAGGTCAAGGGGGATCAGGTCCGGCCTTGAAGACAGCACCTGACCCATTTTGATGAAAGTGGGCCCCAGCTCCTCCAGCGCCATCCGGATCCGCTGATTCCGTGACAGTTTTTCCACCCGTTCATGGGGTTTGTAAAACGGAATCAGCTTCAGGCCCGATTCAATGTACCGGTCAAAGTCCAGGGCATCCAGGATGTTGTCGAACCCATACCTGAGGATGATCCCGATGATCTGCTGGTACCGGATCAGGTTCCGGTAACGTTTTCCCAACGTTCCTATTTTCTTGATACTGAGCATGAACTGTCAGGATCACTCGCTGGTTTCTATTTTTTTCACCAGATCATCGATTCTCGCATTCAGTGCCTGGATGTCGGCCCGGGTGGGCAGGTTCAGACGGTTGAGAATTTTTTCTACGGTCTGTTCCATGCGCTGGTCCAGTTTCACCCGGGCGTCGTCGTATCGGTGCTGGCATTCTTCCAGAAAGCCTTTGGCTTCCGCCTGGCTCATCTGGGTGGATTTGGCCAGTTCTTCCGCCAGCTCCCTGATTTCGGCCCTGGAGCGCAGAGCCATGCCCACACCGGTGAGCAGACTTTTCTTGACAAATTCAAACATGATTCCCTCCTGTTATCTGGATCCAAATGACTGATCCTGGATAAGTTCCACACAAGGATCTCCATCCAGGATCGCATCCATTTTACCATAGGCGGCCGGCAAGAGCGTGTGAATGAAAACCGGGCGGTTTCCATCTGGCCGGCATAAAATGCGGCTTCTTTGTTTTTGCGGCTTTTTCCGCCACCGCCTCCCTGTCCAGGGTGCCGGTCTTTTTGGCCAGTTTAGGGGCGGAGACTCCGGCCCGCCACAAGAGCATCCAGGCGAATGCGACATCCCCGGTCACTTCCAGGAACGGGTGGGCAAACGCATAGGCGTTCAGCAGCCGGTCCGACCGGGACCGCGTTCCGATTTCTTTTGCCAGTGTCTCCAGCCGAGAAACGGCATGGGAGACTTTCGCGCTTAGATCCTGAACCCCTTCGGTGTCTTTGAATTGTTCAATGGTCTGTTTCATGCGGTCAATGAAGTACTGAAAGGCTTTTCCACCGTTCATGGACAGTTTTCTGCCCAGAAGGTCCATGGCCTGAATGCCGTTGGTGCCTTCATAGATCATGAAGATCCGGGAATCCCGCATGAGCTGTTCCACCGGATATTCACGCACATAGCCGTATCCGCCGTAGATCTGGATGCCGTGGGAGCAGACTTCCAGGGCCCTGTCCGTGACATAGCCCTTGACGATGGGGGTGAGCACCTCCACCATGGCGGCGGTGTCGGCTTTGAGCTGCTGGTCGTTTGTGGTGTGGACCACGTCGTTGCACCAGGCATAATAATAGTGCAAAGATCGCATGCCCTCGGTATAGGCCTTCATGTTAAGGAGCTGCCGCTTGACATCCGGATGCTGGAGGATGGGAACATTTTTGGCTTCCGGGTCTTTGCCGGCCGTCAGATGCCGGCCCTGGATTCTTGTTCTGGCATAGTCCAGCGCATACATGTAGGCGGCGGAAGCCACGGCAAATCCCTGAAGTCCCACAAAGGCCGGCCTCGTTCATCATTTGGAACATGGCGGGCATGCCTCTGTTTTCTTTTCCCAGCAGCGTTCCGATGCAGGGCCCTTTGTCTCCCAAAGACAAGGATGCCGTGGCATTGCCATGAATCCCCATTTTTTTTCCAGGCCGGTGCAGACCACGTTGTTGAACTCCCCCAGGGAACCGTCGTCATTCACCAGATATTTGGGAACCAGGAACAGGGAGATGCCTTTTGTGCCGGCCGGAGCTCCCGGGATCCGGGCAAGCACCGGGTGGATGATATTGTCGCACAGGTCATGCTCTCCTGCGGAGATGAAAATCTTGGCCCCTTTGATGGCATAGGTGCCGTCCGGGTTTTTTCCGCCGTGGTGGTCAGTGCCCCGACATCGGAACCGGCTTCCGGTTCAGTGAGCAGCATGGTCCCCCCCATTTACCGGAAACATGTTTTCATTGTACAGCCGTTTCTGGGTGTCATCCCCGAATGCTTCCACCAGTTTGGCTGCCCCGTGGGTCATGCCGTAATAGAGCATAAAAGCGGAATTGGCCCCCACCATATACTCCAGGGCCGCCGTACCCACGGTTCGGGGCATGCCTTGACCGCCGACTTCTGGATCATCGCACATGGCCAGCCACTCCCCTTCACAGAAAAGCCGCCAGGCCCGTTTAAGGATTCCGGTACGGTTACTTTGCCATTTTCCAGGGTGCAGCCCTGCTCGTCTCCTTCCTTGAAAGTGGGCAATATCTCCTTGATAGCCAGGTTTCTGGCTTCTGAAACAATCAGGTCAACGGTTTTTTTATTGAATTCAGCAAAGATTTCGTGATCCACTAGTCCAATTTGTTCATGAAGGACAAAATCAACGTCTCTGCGGTCAGCGATCAGTTGTGCCATACATTCAGCTCCCTTTGATTAAGAATTTCTTTTCAAAAAATCAAACTGGTCTCTCTGTCCCTTCATTAGGCAAAAACAAGGGGGTTGTCAACGGGTGCCGGGAAAAAAAAGATTGATTTATTGACCGATTCATAAGATGGTGTATAGAATATGAGCAGGGTTTACCAAGGACCGGGTGACGGATAAAAATGACACAGGAGATCCATGATTGTTAGATGCTGGGGTTCCAGGGGGTCGATAGCGGTATCCGGCGGACAGTATGTCACCTATGGTGGAGATACCACTTGTCTTCAGATCACCGCCGGGAGTGGAGAGACCGTGATTGTCGATGCCGGCACCGGTATTCGGCGGCTGGGTAATTTTCTTCTTAAAAAAAACATCACCCGGTATTATCTGCTGCTTACTCACAGTCACTGGGATCATGTTCAGGGATTTCCCTTTTTCAGGCCCCTGCTTCACAGCCGGAATCAGCTGATTGTCCAGAATAGAACGATAGGAAAAATGACCTCCAAAGAGATATTGGAACAAGTGATGTCCCCCCTTTTTTCCGATTCGGCTTGCAGAACTCGAGGCGGATATCCGGTTTGATTCAGGGCTTAACAATCGTTTTAATATCGGATCGTTGCAGATTGATACGATCCCCACCAGTCATTCCGCTGGCAGCCTGGGATACCGGTTTAAGGAGGATGGCAGAACGTTTGTATTCTTAACGGATAATGAACTGGGATTTGACCATCCCCAGAGCTTGGGGATTGGTGCCTATTGCCGGTTCTCACTGAATGCGGATGTTCTTTTCACGATGCGGAATATACAGATAAGGAGTATCAGTGCCGCAAAGGCTGGGGGCATTCCTCCATACCGCATGTGCTGGATCTGGCATTGAAAGCCGATGTCGGGCAGCTGGGGCTTCTCCATTTAAATCAGGACCGCACGGACAATGAAATGAATGCCATCGTTCAGACAGGCAACCGGTTTTTTTTGTCGAAAAACAGCCGAACCCGTTGTGTCGGTGTGGGTTATGATTTTGAAATCGTCATCTGAATCCGCATTTTAGAACCGATAAAAGATGACGTCACCCAAAAAATGGCAGGCCGCTGCCCAATCCTTTTGCCATCCCCGTGTGATTACCATGCTTTTTTTTGGGTTTTCCGCCGGATTGCCCATTTTACTGATTTTTTCTTCCCTGTCCCTGTGGCTCAGGGAAGCCGGCGTTGAGCGTTCGGCCGTTACCTTTTTTTCCTGGGCCGCACTGGGGTATTCTTTTAAGTTTGTATGGGCTCCCCTGGTGGACCAGATGCCTATTCCCTGGCTGACGCGGAAACTGGGCCGGCGCAGAAGCTGGATTCTGGCCGCTCAGATGGGAACTGCCGCAGCAATTGTGTGGATGGCATTGACAGATCCGGCTTCCGGCCATCATCCATTAACCATCATGGCCCTGGCTGCGGTGATGCTGGGATTTTCCTCGGCCACCCAGGATATCGTCATCGATGCCTACCGCATTGAATCCGCTTCCGTGGATTTACAGGCCATGATGGCTTCGGCCTATATCGGCGGATACCGGGTGGGCATGCTCGTGGCCGGAGCCGGGGCCCTGGTTCTGGCGGAATGGTTCGGATCCACCAAAGGCGGGTACCGGTTTGACGCCTGGCAGGCGACCTACCTGATCATGGCCGGACTGATGGGCGTGGGAATGATCACGGCCCTGGTGATCCCTGAGCCGGCATCAGCGTATAATCCGGCCGATGCATACAGTTCAAAAACGTATCTCACGGGTCTGGCCCTGTTCGGCCTGGCCGCTGCCATGTTTGTGCTGGTATTTTACGGCGCCGGCATCATTCTTCAAGATGTCAGGACACAGCTGGGACATTGGATGGAAAATCAGACCCTGGCCGGGTTCATGGTGGAGTGTGTCCGCCTGGGAACCGGGATATTGGCTGCGGTACTGGTGGGAAGGCTGTGCCTTTTTTTCCAGCTGGTCAACAGAAAATGGTCACAGACAGCTATGTGGCGCCGATACAGGACTTTTTTCCCGCTATCGGTTATGGATCGCCTGGATAATTTTGTCGCTGGTGGGGTTATATCGCATCTCCGATATCGTACTGGGCGTGATTTCCAATGTGTTTTACCAGGATCTGGGATTCACAAAATCGCAGATTGCCAGGGTGGTGAAAACCTTCGGACTTTTCATGACCATTGCCGGTGGATTTGCCGGAGGAATGCTGTCCATTCGATACGGGGTGATTCGCATTTTGTTTTTGGGGGCGGTTCTGTCGTCGGCGACCAACCTGCTGTTCATGGTGCTGGCCTTTTACGGGCACAACCTGATTCTTTTGTATGTGGTGATCGCGGCGGACAATCTGGCAGCCGGACTGGCGTCTGCCGCGTTTGTCGCTTTTCTGTCCAGCCTGACCAGTGTCCGTTTCACAGCCGTTCAATATGCGGTATTCAGTTCTTTGATGACGCTGATTCCCAAACTGTTCGGCGGGTATTCCGGCACCATGGTGGATGCACTGGGATATCCCTCTTTTCTTTTTTATCACTTTTCTGATGGGTCTGCCGGTCCTGATACTGGTGTGGATTTGCGGCCGTCATCTGGATGTGGCCAATAAATAATTGTTGACAAAGAAAATCCTTTTTTTTACTTAGAAGCGGGGAAAGATAACTGAACGACTGAGGCGAAATTAATAAGGTAGGAGGTTTGTGATGACGCAAAAGGTGACACCGAGCAGTGACCTTGTCGGATCTGTCATGGTTCTCGGTGGTGGAATCGCAGGAATGCAGTCCGCCATTGATCTGGCCAATTCCGGCTATTATGTCTATCTGGTTGAGAAATCCTATGCCATCGGCGGCATGATGGCCCGTCTGGACAAGACATTTCCGACCAACGACTGCACTATGTGAGTGATTTCACCCAAACTGGTCGAGGTCGGCCGGCATCTGAACATTGAACTATTGACGAATACCGAACTTCTGGAACTGGAGGGAGAACAGGGGAATTTTACGGCCAGAATCAGGGAAAATCCGCGATTTGTAGATATTTCCAAATGCACATCCTGCGGCGAATGTACCAAAGTCTGCCCAGTCGATGTTATCAGTGAACATAATCAGGGCCTGAACAATCGCAAGGCAATTTTTAAACAGTATGAACAGGCCATTCCAGGGGCCTACGGCATATCCAAGCGGTCGGTGGCCCCGTGCAAGGCCACCTGTCCGGCCCATGTGTCCATTCAGGGGTTTATTGCCCTGATGCAGCAGGGAAAATATGCGGAAGCGTTAACCTTATTCAAGCAGGAACATCCGTTTCCCGGATCCTGCGGCCGGGTATGCCATCATCCCTGCGAATCGGTGTGTACCAGAGGCGATGCGGATCAACCCTTGGCCATTCAGTATCTGCACCGGTTTCTGGCGGATCTGGATTTTGAACAGGCAGCCCCGTGGGTGCCTGAGATCAAGGAAAAACGGGAAGAGAAAGTCGCCATTGTCGGCTCAGGCCCGGCCGGGTTGACGGCAGCCTATTACCTGGCCCAGGAAGGGTACCAGGTCACGGTCTATGAGAAACTGTCGGTTAAAGGCGGCATGATGGCCGTGGGAATACCGGAATACCGGCTTCCCAAGGCGGAACTGGAAAAAGAGATCGCCGTAATCGAAGCCCTGGGGGTGACGATCAAGACCGGCGTGGAGTTCGGAAAGGACATTACCCTGGACAGCCTGAAAAAAGACGGTTTTTCAGCCGCTTTTATGGCGACGGGCCTGCATGGATCCAGAGCCCTGGGGGTTAAGGGCGAGGACCTGAAAGGCATTCTTAAGGGAACGACATTTCTCAGAGATGCCGCGCTTGGCAAGGCGGAAAAACTGGCCGGAAAAACCATTGTGATCGGCGGCGGCAACGTGGCCGTGGACGTGGCGCTGACGGCCCGGCGCCTGGGTGCCGATGATGTCACCATGGTGTGTTTGGAAAAGCGCGATGAAATGCCGGCCTGGGACTACGAGATCGAAGAGGCTTTGGAGGAAAAGGTCAATATCGTGAACAGCAAGGGGCCGTTGCGGTTCTACGGCAACGATGACGGACAGGTGACGGAAGTCTCTTTCCAGGAATGCACCTCTGTATTTGATGAAAACGGACGTTTCAATCCGCAGTATGATGACTGCCAGCTCATCTCGTATGAGGTGGACAATGTGATTGTGGCCATCGGCCAGATGGGGGAAACCGGGTTTGCCAAAGATCAGGGCATCTCACTGACCCCGCCCGGCGGGTATGAGGCGGACCCGGTTACGTTGCAGACGCCCATTGATTGGGTGTTTGCCGGAGGTGATGCGTTTTACGGACCCAAGTCTGTGGTGGATGCGGTGGCTTCCGGTAAGACCGCAGCGGAAAGTATCCACCGGTTCATCAATGGCCTGGACCTTGCCGAAAGCCGTGGGAAATCCTGGGAGTATGATAAACCGGAAATCACGGACGTGCCGAATATCCCGAGAATGCAGCCGGAAAAACTGCCGGTGGCCCGGCGGGAAGGCAACTTCAAGGAGGTCACCCAGGCCCTGGCCAAGGAACTGATCGACCAAGAAGCGGCTCGGTGCCTGTCCTGCGGTATCTGTTCTGAGTGTTACCAGTGCGTGGAGGCCTGTTTGGCAGGGGCTGTGGAGCATGATCAGGTGCCAACGGTCAGGGATGTCAGGGTCGGATCGGTGATCATGACCACCGGCGCAGAGACGTTTGATCCCACCGATCTGGATGATACCTACATGTACCGGCGCTCCCAGAATGTCATGACTTCGCTGGAGTTTGAACGGATTCTGTCTGCCGGCGGTCCCACCATGGGACATCTGGTGCGGCCCTCCGACGGCAAAGAACCAGAAAAGATCGCCTGGCTCCAGTGCATCGGCTCCCGGGACACCAACCGGTGCGGCAACGGGTACTGTTCGTCGGTGTGCTGCATGTATGCCATCAAGGATGCCATGATCGCCAAAGAACATTCGGAAAAAGAGCTGGATGCCGTCATATTCAACATGGATATGCGCACATTTGGCAAAGATTATGAAAAATATTACAAAAGGGCGGCGGATCAGGAAGGGGTGCGGTTCGTGAAATCCCGGATTCATTCCGTGATTGAAGAGCCGGGAACCGACAATCTGATTTTGAAATATGCGGATGAACAGGGCAAGATCCATGAGGAAGTGTTTGATATGGTAATCCTGTCCGTGGGCCTGACCATCCCCAAAGACAGCGTAGACCTGGCAAAACGCATCGGCGTGGCACTCAATCCGTACAATTTTGTAAAACCTCGACCTTCAACCCCCTGGAGACCAGCCGTCCCGGTGTGTATGTGTCCGGTACGTTTCAGGGACCCAAAGATATCCCTTCTTCAGTGACCGAAGCTTCCGGTGCGGCCTGTGCTGCCGGCCGGCATCTGGCCCCGGCCCGACATACCCTGACCAAAACTGTGACGATGCCGACGGAAAGGGATGTGCTGGGTGAAGAACCCCGGGTGGGGGTGTTTGTGTGCAAGTGCGGGATCAACATCGCCGGGGTGATTGATGTAGATGATGTGTCTGATTATGCCGCCTCTTTGCCCAATGTGGTGTATACCGGTGAAAATCTGTTCACCTGTTCCCAGGACACCCAGGTCTCCATCAAGGAGATCATTGACGAACACAAACTCAACCGGGTAGTGGTGGCCTCCTGTACCCCCAAGACCCATGAAGGGATCTTCATGGACACGCTGGAGGAAGCCGGCCTGAACAAATACCTGTTTGAGATGGCCAACATCCGTAACCAGGACTCCTGGATGCACTTTCACGAACCGGAAAAGGCCACAGCCAAAGCCAAGGATCTGATCCGTATGGCCGTGGCCCGGGTCAGTACTCTGGGCCCCCTGCATGACAAGAAAATTTCCATCATTGACAAGGCCCTGGTCATCGGCGGCGGTATCGCCGGCATGACTTCAGCCAAAGCATTGGCGGATCAGGGATTTCATGTCACGCTGCTGGAAAAGGAAGAAACACTGGGAGGTTTGGGCAGGCGGCTGCATCATACCATCGAAGGCGACGACATTCAGGTCTTTGTCAAGGAATTGGCGGATGCGTGGAAACCCATGAGCACATCGACGTGCTCAAACAGGCCCTGGTGGTGGAGTTCGGCGGATACAAAGGCAACTTCAAGACCGAGGTGCTGGTGGGGCCGGACATGAAGCAGAAGAAAATCGACCACGGGGTGATGATTGTGGCCACCGGCGCCGCTGAATATCAGCCCACCGAATACCTGTACCGCGACAGCGATGCCGTGGTGACCCAGGCTGGATCTGGCGGACCGGCTGGCGGAAACACGCTGGGAAATCCGGACCGGGTGATCATGATTCAGTGCGTGGGTTCCCGGAACGACGACAATCCCAACTGTTCCCGGATCTGCTGCCAGAACGCGGTGAAAAATGCCATTGCCATCAAGGAACAAAGCCCGGACACGGATGTGTTCGTGCTGTACCGGGATATGAGAACCTATGCCATGCTGGAAGAATATTACACCAAGGCACGGAAGATGGGGGTGATTTTTCCCGGTTCAGCAAAGATGATCCGCCTCGGGTGGAAAAACGGCTGACGGCGGACTCACCGTCACGTTTATGGATCATGTGCTGGGGCAGTATATTGAGGCAGACGCGGATCTGGTGGCCCTGTCCGCCGGAGTCGTTGCCGCAGACACCAAGGAGTTGTCCCGCATCATCAAAGCCCAGCGCAATCCGGAAGGTTTTTTCATGGAAGCCCATGTTAAACTCCGGCCGGTGGACGGAGGCACGGAAGGGGTGTTTATCTGCGGTACGGCCCACGGTCCCAAGCTGATTACGGAAACCGTGGCCCAGGCCATGGCTGCCGCTTCACGGGCTGCCACCTATCTTTCCCAGGAGTACCTGACTCTGTCTGCGGTGGTGGCGGAAGTGGATCAGGATCGATGTGCTTCGTGCCTGGTCTGTGTCCGCTCCTGTCCTTATCATGTGCCGGTGATCAATGAAATGGGTGTTTCCTATATTGACCCGGCCCTGTGCCAAGGATGCGGGGTGTGTACGTCGGAATGTCCGGCCAAAGCCATCAAACTTAACTGGTACGAAGATGACTCATTGCTCAGCAAGGTGGAATCCCTGCTGGAGGAGGTATGATATGACAAAAGAATTTGAACCGGTCGTTCTGGCCTTCTGCTGTAATTATTGAGGGTATTCTGCAGCGGACCTGGCAGGTTCCATGAGGCTGAAAATACCGACAAATTTTAGAATTATCCGTGTTCCATGCAGTGGGAAAGTTGACATCATTCATATCCTGCGTGCTTTTGAAAAAGGGGCGGACGGGGTGTATGTGGTGGGATGCATGGAAGGGGACTGTCATTACAACGAGGGCAACTTCAGAGCCAGAAAGCGGGTGGAACAGGCTGCCAGACTCCTGGACAGGATCGGGGTCGGCGGAGACCGGGTGAGGATGTACAACCTGTCTTCCGGTGAAGGCCCTCTGTTTGCCCAGTATTCCACGGAAATGGTCAGCCGGGTCAGAGAAATGGGACCCAGTCCCATCAGACTGGCAAGGCAACGGAAGATAAAAAAGGCCGATGCTGCCTGAACAAGAATTATTTAACCGCCTAAGCAAGAGGTGAGCATGATAATAGCAGAGAAAAAACCCATAGAGGAAATCATCCGGGAAGTCGAGGCCTATGACCGCATCCTGGTCCTGGGGATGCAACGAGTGCGTGACGGTCTGCGAGGCCGGTGGAAAGAAAGAGGTGGAGGTGCTGGCATCGGTGCTTCGAATGAATTCCATGGCCCAGGGTAAGGAAAAATCATTGATGAACAGACACTAGAACGCCAGTGTGACCATGAATATCTGGAGGAAATCCGGGATGTGATCGATCAGTATGATGCCGTCATATCGCTGGCCTGCGGCGTGGGAGTTCAGTTCACCGCGGAGAAATACATGGACACACCGGTGCTGCCCGGGGTCAATACGGTTTGCCTGGGCGCCAATGAAGACCGGGGCCTGTGGACGGAACGCTGCCAGCCTGTGGAGCCTGTGTCCTGGCCCGCACCGGCGGTATCTGTCCGGTGTCCCGGTGTGCCAAACGGGTGCTCAACGGCCCCTGCGGTGGTTCCACCAACGGCAAGTGTGAAATTTCTAAAGACACGGACTGCGCCTGGCAGCTGATCATCGATCGGTTGAAAGCCCTGGGTAAAATGGAAGATTATGAAACAGTCGCCCCTGTGAAAGACTGGTCCACTGACCGGGCCGGGGGCCCAGAACCGTAACCAGGGAGGATGTGAAGATATGAGCGAATATGTGAGCGACAGCAGACTGGAACGCGTGCTAAAGGCCGGACATCTGGGGGTGACGTCTGAATGCGGGCCGCCCCGGGGAAGTGATTCGGAGGAGATCAAGAAAAAAGGGCTGCTGATCAAGGATTATGTGGATGCGGTGAATGTCACGGACAACCAGACCGCCATGACCCGCATGTCGTCCCTGGCCGCCTGTATTCACCTGAAGCTGCTGGGCATTGAGCCGGTGCTGCAGATGGTGACCCGGGACAGAAACCGGGTGGCCCTGCAAAGTGATATCCTGGGGCTGCATCGTTTGATATCCCCAACATGTTGTGCCTGTCAGGCGATCATCAGAGTTTTGGAGATTGTGCCCAGGGGCAGAATGTGCATGACCTGGATTCCATGCAGCTGGTGCAGACGGTCCGGCATATGCGGGATGAAGGCAAGTTTCTGGGAGGCGACGATATCAAACGGCCACCCAGAATTTTTGTGGGGCTGCGGCCAACCCGTTTGCCGATCCGTTTGAAATCCGGGTGCCCAGGCTGGCCAAGAAGATCGCCTGTGGTGCGGAATTCATCCAGACCCAGTGCATTTACAATCTTGACAAGTTCAAAGAATGGATGCGACGGGCCTCAGAACGGGGCCTGACGGAAAAGGTCTTTATCTTGGCCGGCATGACGCCCATGAAATCGGTGGGTATGGCCAAATATATGAAAAACAAGGTGCCTGGCATGGATGTGCCCGATGAGATCATCGGCCGGCTGTCGGGCGTGGAAAAAAAGAAACAGGCGGAAGAAGGTATCAACATCTGCGTGGAGCATATTCAGGAACTCAAGGAAGTGCCCGGAATCGCCGGTTTTCATATCATGGCCATCGAATGGGAGGAAAAAGTACCGGAAATTGTTAAAAGAAGCGGACTTTATCCGAGACCGGAAGTGTAGACGGACAACGCCCTTTAAGATACAATATAGACCATTACCCGGGACTATCTTTCCGGGTAATGGTCTTGTGCCTTGGTAAATAATGGATGTGTGATTTTCGATATAAGGAGATGGTATGGCGGTCATTGTCAAATACATTGTGGTCAGGAACGGAGAGGAAAAATGACATTTGCGACAAAAAAGAAGCAGACGCCTACGATAAGATGCTCGATATTGCCGACAATTTGTTTGAATTCCTTGACAAGTCAGAGTTGAAACTGCCCGAAGACCAGAAGGAACGGATCTCCTTGCTTCTGGCTGAGAACAGAGATATCGTGATGCCCATCCTCCGGGGGATTAATCCCAAGAAACAGGCCGATCCCAAACCGAAAAAACCGTCGGGAAAATCCGTTGACAGTGCCAAAGCCGGCAAAACGCCTGACAGTTCCGCTTCCAGACACAAATCAGCCAAAAAATGAGGGTTCAAAATTTTGAATACCGTGTTTTTAGTCCACAATTCCTTTTATTTCAGATTGTTATATGTGTCGGTCGCGTGAGTGGAGTGCCGGGCAATGACAAAGAGTTCAAAAAGTTGAACCGGTTTGCCGCAGTTTTTTGTAAAGGATGATCCGGAATCAATGGATAAAACAGGAACCGTTGCCGGAAACGGCTGTAAAATGGGAATATTTTAAAAATAAATCATTTTTATATTTGGAAAAGGATGATTGGCATGTGCATTGCATTAGAAAATTATTAACTAATCGCCAATTAGTTTTTCATCTTTTTTTCCTTTTCTGAAAAAGGCCGCCTCCCAAAGAGGTGGCCTTTTTCAGTTTTGGTATATTGGACAGGCGTTGATACGGGATTCGATTCTCTGAATGATTTGCGAGAAGGCTGTGGATTTGGGGGTCTGGAAACGATTTCGAAACGTTTCAGCAGTTAACTTTTCTGGCAGGCCATCCGTGTCCGGCATGAAATCCTTTTCATGGGAAACATCCTTCAGGCGCTGCTGCATCAGCCTGGCATTGACCGGTCCTGAGACGGCAAATTCACCAAAGCGGATGCCGGCTTCGTTGGCGCTGATATCCACAAAGCTGTATCCGGAGTCGGTGTGTAAGTCATCCATTTCTTTTGCCCTTCCCATGGCGCGTGACAGTTTGCTGGATGCCGATACTGTGATGGCAGCCGATGAAAGAAAATGCTGGGCCAGGTCTTCTCTGCCATGGAGCAGAAAAACCACAGCCGGTCTTAATTTTGACAACCCGTTCCGGATGTCAGGTGCCAGAAAACCGGACAGATCCTGATTTAGGACATGGGCGGCCATCACCTGGAGAACGGCTGTATTTTCAGCCACAGGGTCCTGTGACAGGCTGGTGTTTTCCATGACCCGGCGGAACAAAGGCTTGATCACGGATACCAGGGAGGCCTGTTTCGCCTCCAGGTTCGAGGCCTGTTCAACCAGAAATTATGATACCCGATCAACCGTTTCTGATGGACCAAAGAAAACATCTGTTTTTTGTCTCATCCGTCAGTGTTGCCAGCATCAGGGGATCCCATTGAAACTGCAAAAAGACGTGACCGGTGTCGATGGATACCGTTTGGACCTGCGCCATCAGGGATATGGCCCGGGCATATCGGGGCATGTCCATGAACCTGGCATGGGCATGATTTGCGGCCCACTGGACCACCGGCCCCGGCACACGAAGACGTCCCACCCATGCCTGCTCGATATTCAGTGCACCCGGACGGGGGCGAATCTCCATGGCCAGATTGACCCATTTCCCCAAATAAATATCGGGAATCCGGATGGCGGCATATACCACAGCGGTTTCAGGAAGCAGACGGACTTTCACGGCCGCTTCGTTTGTGCCAAGCAACTGGTCCAGCCCGTAGTCCACAAGTGAGTTCAACTCATTTTCCGGGGATGGTCAGGGATGTCAAAGGGATCTGGTCCGGGTTTCCGGATTTCAGCGGATCCATTAGCTTTCTGGCCCTTGCGACAGCAGCGGGATCAACCTGTGCCGCTGTCTGCACGTGGGAATGCGGATCAACGATCATGATCACCAGGCCTGCCGGAATCAGAAAGATCAGGGCCAGACCGATGATCATGATCAGTTTGAGAACGATTCTCATGGCACCAGCCGGCGGAGATGGTCGATGATTTCCTGGTTGTCCGGAAACCGTTTGGCCTGGCGTTTTGAAAAAATGGTAGTCTGATCGGCCGTGATTTCATAGTTACCGTTGCTGCCTGGCACCAGTGCGGGCGTGATGTGAAATTCTTTTCAATGAGGTCTGCCAGACCGACAGCCCGGGGTTTATAATTTCAGACGGAACAATAGGTGATTTTGATTTCCATAACGACCTCCCTTTGAGATTTTTAGATGGGTTTTCCCATGTTTCACCGTGTTAAAACATCAGGAATTGGTTGTGATATCGCCTGGATTATAGTAAAGGTAAAATATTTGAATTGCAATGACTGTGAAAGTGTTTCGGTTAATTTTAAATGAAAAATTTTAAAAGGTGATTCCATGACAGAGGTTATTTTTGGTTTCCTGAACGGTATCGGTTTTACCCACCCGCTCCATCCGGCATTTACCCATATTCCCATGGGTATGGTCATCGGTGCCGTGGTCTTTCGACTGGCTTCCTTTCTGCCCCGAATGGCCATGCTGGCAAAACCGGATATCATTGTGTGATTCTGGCGCTTCTGGGGATTGCCCCCACCATATTTACCGGGTATCTGGACTGGCAGCATCGGTTCGGAGGCAGCTGGGAATTTTTGATTGTCCTGAAAATGGTGCTGGCCGGTATTCTGACACTGCTGCTGCTGTTGACAGTCATCAAGGATGACCCGAATAACCGCCGATTTGACCGTCTCACCGGATGGTATGTGCTGATGGTCCTGGTGGCCATCGGACTGGGATATTCCGGGGGCGAACTCCAGTATGGATGAGATAGGGAGTCGATAAACGCAGTGGAATTAAGGATGAATCATGAAAAAAGGGAGGGATCGAAATGATGCAGAAACTCGGTTTTCTGTTGCTGGTTGCGGCCATTCCGCTGCTTTCGGGCAGCCTGTTCGCTTCGGATTATGCTCACAAACTAGAACTTAATGACATGACGGTGTTCTGGACCCTGGACGGGGATCAGGTCCATATGGAATTGAGTGCGAAAACCACGGGCTGGGTCTCCATAGGTATCGATCCGGAAGATGCCATGGGGGGAGGCGATATTCTCATCGGAGCCGTCAAAACAACAAGGTGAGAATCGGAGACCATTTGCGGACAGAAAAGGGGACACTCTCCGGATGAAAAGCTGGGGGGAGCAATCAGGTCATGGATCCGGCAGGAAAAGAAGAGAACGGTGTGACCACCATTTCCTTCACTCGTCTGGTGACCGCGTCCGAAGAATGGGACAAGCCCATCCTTACCAGCGGAAAGACCCGGGTCATGTTCGCTTTTGGGACCGGCAGGGATTCCTTTGTCGCCGGTCATCATTACCGGACGATATATGATATCGATTTGCCACGGGTGAAGCTGTCAAGGTGAAATGATATTTCACAGAAAAACCGCCGACCGGTGCTTCACGGCCGGTCTGGCCATCACCGGATGGGTCTTCTGCCTGTTGCTGGCCGTTCCGGTATCCGTTTTGCGGAAGATTCCGGACAGAATCATCCCGTTCATGTCCATGACGGTCATACGCCGGTGATCCTGGCGGATCCGCACCATGACCATGATGCCATGGTCATGGGCAGCGGGACTGACATAAATGCGCTCGCGGATCAGGTGAAGGTCGAGGAACAACTGGGTCAGTATATCGATCTGGATGCCCGGTTCCTGGATGCCCGGGGGGGGCAGGTGACCATCAGGGAAATATTTGGCAGGCCTGTGGTTCTTTTGCCCATCTGGTTTTTTTGCCCGTCTGTGTGTACATTTTTGCAGGCGGATCTGGCCAAGGCATTGAACCGGGTGAATCAGCGGCCCGGGGAGGACTTCAATATCGTCACCCTGAGTTTTTCCGATGATGAAGACCCCTCCCACGCCCTGGCCGCCAAAAAGAATTACGCCAATCTGGTTCAGCGCGATTTTCCTCAGGACAACTGGTTTTATCTTACCGGAGATGCGGAAAATATCCGGCGGGTCACCGACTCGCTGGGTATTATTTTGTCAAGAGAAAGCCCATGAGTATATCCATCCCAATGCCATGGTGGTGCTGGCAGCGGATGGCAAAATCATCCGGTATCTCTATGGACCCGGATTTCTGCCCTTTGACCTGGGCATGGCATTGACCGAGGCCCGAAGAGGGGAACCCGGGGTGTCCATCAAGCGGCGCGTCCTTTCTTTCTGCTTTGATTACGATCCGGAAAACAACACCTATGTGTTCCGGCTGTTCCGCATCACCGGAACCGTGATTCTGGTGATGCTGGCCGGATTTCTGATATTCCTGCTCCGGCCGGAAAAGAAAAACAGGCCGAGACAGCCAGGAGAGTAGAAGCGGAGCAAGGATGCCATCATCTGAACCTGCCGGGTCACACGTGACCGGTCGATTCTTCCGGGAACGTCTCCCTGCATGAAAGGCGAAAGGCTGCCATGGAAACTGTCAAATCATTTACCAACCCCTGAGCCGGCCGGATTCACCGGGATCCGGTCCTGGCTCATTACCTATGACCACAAACGCATTGCACTGCTGTATCTGTTTTCCATCCTGTTCTGGTTTCTGACGGCCGTGGCCCTGGGCGGTATGATCCGGCTGGAGCTGTTGACGCCGGGAAAGACGGTTCTGAGCGCCCAGGCGTACAATTCCTTGTTCACGCTGCATGGCGTGATCATGATTTTCCTGTTCATCATTCCGGCCCTGCCCGCCATTTTCGGCAATTTTTTTCTGCCCATCCATATCGGAGCGGAAGATGTCTATTTCCCCCGTCTGAATCTGCTGTCCTGGTACCTGTACATGGCCGGGGGCATCGTGGCCATTGTCTCGCTGTTTTCCGACGGGTTTGCCGACACCGGGTGGACCTTTTATGTGCCGTTTTCCATCTCCACCAACACCAATGTGTCCACAGCCGTATTCGCGGCATTTATCCTGGGCTTTTCCTCCATGTTGACCGGCATTAATTTTATCACCACCGTTCACAAGATGCGGGCCAAAACCATGGGATGGCTTCAGCTGCCGCTGTTCACCTGGAGCCTGTATGCCACAGCCTGGGTTCAGCTGCTGGCCACGCCTGTGGTGACCATTACCCTGGTGCTGGTGATGATCGAACGGTTTTCGATGTGGGGCTGTTTGACCCGGCCCGGGGCGGGGACCCGGTGCTGTATCAGCATCTGTTCTGGATGTATTCCCACCCGGCCGTATACATCATGATCCTGCCTGGCATGGGCGTGATTTCCGAGATCATCCCGGTGTTCGCCCGAAAATCGATCTTCGGATACAAGGCCATTGTGGCCTCGTCCCTGGCCATCGCCATCGCCGGGTCTTTGGTGTGGGCCCACCACATGTACACCAGCGGCATGAGTGATACGGCCGTGTTCGTATTTTCCCTGCTGACCTTTGTGGTGGCCATTCCTTCGGCCATCAAGGTGTTTTCCTGGGTGGCAACCCTGTACAAGGGCGCCATCGAGATGACCCCGCCTTTGTTTTTGTCCCTGTGCTTTATCTATCTGTTTTCCGTGGGCGGGCTCACCGGGCTGGTGCTGGGGGCGGCCGGGGCCAACATTCATGTGCATGACACCCATTTTGTGGTGGCCCATTTCCATTTCACCATGTTCGGGGGCACGGGATTCGCCTTTTTTGCGGCCCTGCACTACTGGTGGCCCAAGATGTTCGGGAAGATGTATGATTTTAAAAAGGCATATGTCGCAGCGATTCTTGTCACTGCCGGATTCATGCTCCACTATGTGCCCATGTTTGTGTTGGGACTCCAGGGCATGCCACGTCGGTATTATGACTACCTGCCCCAGTTTGCTGCCGGCAATTTCTTTGCCGGATTCGGGGCTATGTTCATGATTGCCGGCATCCTTCTGATGATGGTGAACCTGCTGGTTTCTCTGAAAAGGGGACAAACCGCCGGGGCTGATCCCTGGGGCGGGGTCACCCTGGAGTGGGCCACTGCTTCGCCTCCGTCACTGCACAATTTTGAAACAGATCCGACTGTGCCGGAGTATCCGTATGATTTTTCAAGACTGACGGCATCCGGGTCCGGCAAAGCTATATTCGATCGATCGAAATCCGGCAGGTCCTCATCTGGTGAGTCCATGGACCCGGAGGCGGGCCAATGAAGGCAAAAACAGATCCCGCCGGGAAAAAACTGGGCATGTGGCTGTTTCTGTATACCGAGATCATTTTGTTCGGCGGGCTGTTTGTTCTGTATGCGGTATATTTTGTCACGTATACCGAAGATTTTATTGCCGGCGCCAGGGAACTGGACCGGGTTTTCGGGGTGGTGAACACCGTCATTCTGCTGGTATCCAGCTTTTGCGTGGCCGCCGCCGTTACAGCGGTACAACAATCCCACAAAGGGGTCGCTCTGGCCGGCCTGGGGGGCGCCTTGTTCTGCGGGGCCGTGTTTCTGGTGAACAAGTATATCGAATGGGGGATAAATTTGAGCATGGCATCTATCCGGGGTCGGACCGGCTGGTGGACGGCCCGGCCGGTCAAAATTTGTTTTTCGGTCTGTATTATGTGGTCACCGGGCTTCACGGGCTTCATATCATTATCGGCATGACCCTTCTGTCCGTCAGCCTGGTGCTGGTGAGCCGGCGGAAAATCACTGGCCAAAACAATGCGTTTCTGGATAATTCAGGCCTGTACTGGCACATGGTGGACCTGATC
>LQAG01000103.1_pt1 | contig 40912 bp, 47 predicted proteins | sample 1535801 | NCBI WGS metagenome assembly LQAG01 (sample SAMN04331584, study PRJNA305678) | bioreactor metagenome | isolation source: bioreactor_3 inoculated with Wadden Sea sediment 1st replicate of a... | place: Germany:Bremen
GAGCCAGGAAATCAAATTTCGTTTTATCTTTATCATAATCTCATCCAATCTCTACTGATGTTTTTGGGATCTCTACGTCCCCCATCCATTGCTGAACCTTGCATACACGCATTGTTTCAGTACATGACAGTTCTCCTTAGATTATAACCTATTGATGTGAAATTGCAAGAAACAAGTCCTTACAATTTATTGACATTACAAGGATAAGATTGTATAATCAAACTACAAAAATATAATATATGGAGAATACTTCGGGGCAGGGTGAAATTCCCGACCGGCGGTGACAGTCCGCGAGCCTGACAGGCTGACTTGGTGAAATTCCAGGACCGACAGTAAAGTCTGGATGAAAGAAGATGTTCAGTGACTCAACGGGAGCCGTCAATGGTTCCAATTGGATTATTGATGATAGACCTCGATTTTATCGGGGTTTTTTTGAGTTGATTTTTACTGATCCACTCTCTTTATACCAAAGTTACTCCAGTTAGAAGGAGAATGAATATGAATCAAAGAAATTCGAAAGCAACCAAGTTCATCGTGCGTGTAGGTATGTTGAGTGCTCTTTCCTTCATCCTGATGCTAATCGAGTTCTACATCGGATTCGCTGAATTCCTGAAACTCGACTTCAGCGATGTCGTAGCCATGATCGGCGGCATAACCATGGGACCGATGGCAGCTGTAGCTATCCAGCTGGTCAAAAACCTGCTGAAAGCGGTCATCATCACAAGGACTGCAGGTATCGGTGAACTCGCCAACGTGATTGTAGGCATCGCCTATGTCCTTCCGGCCACACTTGTATACCACAAAGTCAGAAGCAATAAAGGCCTTCTCATGGGATTGGTCTCAGGCTCAGTCACAATGGTGGTCATCGCCTGTCTGGCCAATTACTTCATCCTTCTTCCGATGTACTGGAGCTTCCTCAGTCAGGAACCGATGACAGCATCCGCGAGATGGATTTACATCCAGGGCGTCATCATGCCTTTCAATGTGGTCAAGGTACTGGTGGTCACCGCATTGACTATGGGTATTCACATGTCGATGAAACCGCTGTACAAACATTTGACCATCAACAACTAACAACTTTTTTTAACATTATGTGAACAATCGCCAAAGACAATTGACTTTACCTATAAAAATGTTACTGTGTTATTATACAGTAACATTTTTTGATATGACACAGAAATTGAAGGGTAACCGATCAACTTTCAGCAAATACCGTATAGGCGACTCCACTTGATGGATGGATGCAGAATGAGGTATCAGTTTATGGAAGATACACGGACAAGAATAAACGTCAACAGAATAAAACCCGGCATGACTGTCGCCTGCGACATCCATACCCCCAAGGGTCTGCTGCTGATTCCAAAGGGAACGGTGATTGATGAGTCTCACATCTTCAGGATTCGCCTTTACCAGATCTCCACCATTGATATCTGTGTCCAGGAGGGCGAGGCGGCCGTTACCAAGGGTATCGAAGAAAGGATCAATGAGAATCTTGACATCGAACTCACAAAGAGTTTTTCTGAATTCTCACAGCGCTATAGTGCCCATAAATCGGTTACTCAGGAAAAGCTGAATGATATCCTTGAAGGCAAATCCGTGACGGAAGCTGAACTCTTTGAAGTGACAAGCGTCCTGATCAGTTCCCTGCGTACGAAAAGCGAGCTTTTCAATTATCTCTATTATCTGAAAGAGGAGAACGATCATACATTCACCCACTGCCTGAACGTATCACTCTATGCCTACATTTTCGCCAATTGGCTGAAACTGCCGGATGATCAGGTCAGGGAAGTGACCGTCTGCGGACTGCTGCATGATATAGGCAAGATTGAAATCGACAGACAGATTCTCCATAAACCGGGCAAGCTGACCGAGCAGGAATACCGGGTCATCAAACAGCATAGCATTGAAGGCCATCGGATCATCGAGCCCCTGGATGTCAGCAACGCCATCAAGGATGGTGTCTTACACCATCACGAAAAGCTGGACGGTTCAGGGTATCCCATGGGGCTCACGGGAGAACGCATTCCGCTTTATGCCAGGATGATCTGCATTGCCGATATCTATGATGCCATGACATCCAAGCGCTCCTATCACGAAAAATACTCGCCCTTCAAGGTCATGCGTGTGTTCGAAAAGGAATCCAAGGGACTGATCGATCCCGAACTCCTATATACCTTTCTTGAGAATATAGCCCACAACTACTTGGGCTGCGACATCATGCTGTCCACAGGCGAGCGGGCAAGAATTGTTTTATACACAACGAATCCCATCACAGCCGATTGTTCAGACCAATGAAACCATGCTTGATCTGATGCTCTCGCCGGACATCACCATCGATGCCGTCCTGTAACGGGGATCATCCTCATTGCCTGTATCTGGCAACGATCTTCTCGTACACGTCCTTGTGCCTTCTGGCCATGGAAATATCCGAGAATTTTTCGATAATATGTTTTCTGAATGCCAATCCATAGCGGTTGGCTCTTTCTTTGTCTTCCATCAATGTCATCATGTGCCCTGCAAGCTGGGCGCTGTCTCCCACATCGAACAGCAGACCGGACACCTTGTCATCGATCATTTCCACGATACCTCCCGCATTCGAAGCGATGGTACCCTTCGCCCGGATTCCGCCTTCAAGCAGCGCATAAGGGAAGGTCTCCGTCTCTGACGGCAGGATGTTGATCGATATGGTTTCATAGAATTTGTCGATATCCGTGATGTATCCGACAAATTCCACCAAATCATCGAGTCCATGGTCCTTCACATACCCGTGAAGCTCATCCACATACGGCCCTTCGCCGGTGCCTGCAATCCTGACTTTGGGTTGATAGCCCTTGTCCACGCAAATCTTGACAGCCTCAAGCAGTATATGGGTGCCTTTAATCGGAACCAACCTCGTCACGCAGCCAAAGACGGTCTCCTCTGGTCCATTATCCGGCATCTCTCTGACTGGGATGCCGTTATAGACAGTATAGGCCCTGGAGATGTCAAACCCCTGAACCCTTAGGATATCCTTGAAGACCTCAGTAACCGCCAGGTAATAATCCATGTGCTTCAGGCTATATCGGTTCAGCTTCGTAAAAACAAGATTCTTGTACAAGTGATGTGCAAAATCCAAAGTATAGTCGCTGTGTACCGTTGTGATGACAGGTATGTCAACGTTTTTCCTGATGAATGTGGAAACGAAATTGGCTCTGGCGCCATGGCAGTGGAGAATATCCACCTTATCCCTCATAATCCAGTTGCTCAAATCCCTGACCACAGACAGATCGAACCTCGTCTTCTGAGGCAGCAGCACAGTGGGTATCCCCTGATCAGAGCCTCATCATATAACGGCCCTTCCGTCAGACAGACAAGCTGAATCTCCACAACTTCCTGTAATGCACCTAGCAGGGTCATCACGTGGGTCTTCGCTCCGCCCGAATCACCACCGCTAATCAAATGAATGACTTTCATAGTCGTCCTTTCTATTCGAATGCCGCGGATAACCTTCATTGTATTCATTCCCGGCATCAAATCTCACTTCTTAAGACCGCAACGTGTTCCGGTCATTGTTTTTCATTATAAACAAGTTGGGGGTGGGTGTCAAACCTCGCCTGCCAATTATTCAGCATGACATTTACCGGATTTTCTGCTAGAATGATAGAGATTGCAGCAAACACTGAAACGGACAAACGAAAGAACGGTTAGCGATGAAAACAAGACACATGCCCTATTATTCACTGTCTGAACACATGAAGGAAACCTATGGAGAAAAGGTATACAAGCTGGCTGTCGACGGCGGTTTCACTTGCCCGAACAGGGATGGAACCTTGGATACGAGAGGATGCATCTTTTGCAGCGCTTCCGGCTCCGGAGACCATGCCTCCGACAGGTCTCTGGATATCAGAGAACAGATTCGACAGGCTAAGGCTCTGATCCGTTCCAAGACGGCAGCAAACCGATTCGTTGTCTACTTCCAGGCTTTCACCAATACCTACGGTGACGTGGCGGACTTGAAACGTCTTTATACTTCCGCCCTCGTTGACGACAGCATTGTCGGCATCTCCATTGCGACACGCCCTGACTGTCTGTCCGATGAGATCATAAACATGCTCAAGGAACTGAACCGATCCACCGATATCACCGTCGAACTGGGTCTTCAGACCATACATGCCGGTACCGCCACCTTCATCCGAAGACATTATCCGCTAGATGTATATGACAACTGTGTTGACAGGCTGCATGAAGCCGGACTGCCCGTTGTCACCCATGTCATCCTCGGTCTGCCCGGCGAAACGAAAGGGGATATGCTCAGCACCGTTAGATACGCCGCCAGCCGCCCGATACAGGGTATCAAGCTGCAGCTGCTGCATGTTCTGAGGGATACGGATCTGCACGAATATTACAGGAAACAGCCTTTTCATATATTGACGGAAGACGAATATGTGGACATCGTCATCGAATGTCTGGAGAACATTCCATCGGATGTCGTCATCCACCGGCTCACCGGAGACGGTCCAAGAGATTTACTTGTTGCCCCCCTTTGGAGCCGCAACAAGCGACATGTCCTGAACAGCATCTTCAGGACAATGAAATTACGCAATTCCTATCAGGGAAGACAGTTAAAGGAGCAACTCCATGATTAAACACGATTTAAGCATCAACAAACTGATAATTTTATATATGCTGCGGGAAGTGGCACTGCCACTGACCAATACACAGTTGTCTGAATTCATCATCGACAAAGGGTACACCGATTACTTTTCCTTCCAGGAATATCTTCATCAGCTTGTCGAGACCGATTTGATCCGCACCATCACCACCTCAAAATCCACGAGCTATGATATCACCAGAAACGGACTTGAAACACTGGAATTTTTTGAAGACCGCATCTCCGATGCCATCATGAAGGAGATACAGGAATACTTCGAGAAGAACAAATACGACATCAAGCAGAAACTCGAGATCACTTCAGAGTATTTCCCGGAAAGGATGGTGACTATTTGGTCCGCCTTGTGGCAAAGGAGAATAAAAAAACGCTTATCGACCTTTCGATAAGCATTTTTGACAAAGAATATGCAATTCAGATCTGTGATCAGTGGAATGACCAGAGTCACGTTCTGTATAAGACCATTCTGAACACCTTACTTGCGGATATTCACGATTCCTGATTATTCAACCGGCTCCAATTCTGTCGGCTCTTCATCAGACTCGTCATAGGGATCTTCTATCAGCTTCATCAGCACATCCCATATCTCTTCCTTTCCTGCTTTCGACATCGCCGAAAACGGAAGGATATGGTAGCTCTTGACACCAAGCTTCCTCCTGATAACGCTGAGCGCCTTCTGATGCTGGCTTCTCTTCATCTTATCCATCTTGGTCGCAATGACCAGCGGCTCGAATCCGAAACTCTTGATCCAATCCATCATGATCACGTCATTGGCGCTTGGCTCATGTCTGCCGTCCACCAGCAGAATCACCTGTCGGAGCGTCTTTCTGTTGAACAGGTAATCTTCGATGACTTTTGGCCCAACTTTCACGCGACTTTTTTGAAACCTTCGCGTATCCGTATCCCGGCAGGTCCACCAGATACAGCTGCTCTTCAACGTTGTAGAAATTGATGGTCTGAGTTTTCCCCGGTGCAGAGGATGTTCTCGCCAGTTTTTTTCTGTTGATCAGTCCGTTGATCAACGATGATTTTCCAACATTGGATTTTCCGGCAAAAGCTATTTCCGGCATGCCGGATGTAGGATATTGTTCATCCTTCACACCGACCGCTTCAAGGTATACATTCTGTACGTTCATAACTACTCCATTTCTATATCACAAGTGATCGGACATCAGTCCATCAAGGTCAGTTCAAGCACCTGGTCCATGCTGCTCACATAGTGGATGGTAATGCCATCCAGTATCTCACTGTCCAGTTCGGATACATGCCTCCGGTTCTCATCAGGCACGATCACCTCAAAAATACCCGCACGTTTGGCGGCCAGGATCTTTTCCTTCAGTCCGCCGATCGGAAGCACCCTGCCTCTCAGTGTGATTTCACCTGTCATGGCGATATCATGTCGAACCGGCCGTTCCAACAAAGCCGAGAGGACCGCAAGTGCAAGTGTGATTCCCGCCGAGGGTCCGTCTTTCGGAACCGCTCCTTCAGGAATGTGAATATGGATGTCCGTATTCTCATAGAAATCCTCAGCAAGCCCCAAAACAGAGGACTTGGAACGTATATAGCTGACCGCAGCGGATGCGGATTCCTTCATGACATCCCCGATTCGTCCTGTAAGCTGGAACATGCCCTTACCCTGCATGACCGTGACTTCGATGGAGAGTGTGTCGCCTCCATGCATCGTCCAGGCAAGGCCTCTGACAACCCCAACCTGCGGCTTATCGAATTTCATCTGATATTTGAATACCGGAATTCCCAGATACTTCTCCAGATTTCTCTCCGATACCTTCAGTGTCTTCCTGCCTTCAACCAGAATGGCCTTGTCGATCTTGCGGCAGATTTCACCGAGTTTTCTCTCCAGCTGTCTGACACCCGCTTCCTTCGTGTATTCGTTGATGATCTTGAAAACGGCCTCATCAGTGATTTTGGCCTGTGATTTCTTTAGACCATGTCCTTTCAGCTGCTTGGGCCAAAGATATTCTGTGGCGATGTGAAACTTCTCATTTTCCGTGTAACTTGCCACTTCGATGATCTCAAGTCGGTCCAGGAGCGGCCTTGGAATCGTACCCAGGGAATTGGCTGTAGCGACGAACAACACCTTCGACAGATCGACAGGCACTTCCACATAATGGTCATTGAACTGGTGGTTCTGCTCGCTGTCTAGCACTTCAAGCATCGCTGCGCTCGGATCCCCTTTGATGTCGCTGCTCATCTTGTCGATCTCATCCAGCAGAACAAGAGGGTTGCTTGTCTTGGCATGCTTAAGGGCATTGACCAGGCGTCCCGGCATCGCACCAATGTAGGTCCGACGGTGACCTCTGATCTCAGCCTCATCCCGGACACCGCCCAGAGAGATTCTGACATATTTGCGTCCCATGGATTTTGCTATGGATCTTGCTATGGATGTCTTACCTGTTCCAGGTGGCCCTACAAGACATATGATCGGTGCATTGGAATCTTCGGTCATCGCCCTGACCGCAAGATGCTCCAGAACCCTTTCCTTCACCTGCTTCAATCCGTAGTGGTCCTTTTGAAGGACTTCATTGGCTCTGATCAGATCATCGTTCTCTTCACTGAGAGTATCCCAGGGCATATCCAGAAGACAGTCGATATAGTTGCGTATGACCGCTCCCTCCGAAGAGCTCATGCTCATCTTTCTCAGCCTATTGATTTCCTTGTGGATCTTTTCCTTCACCTGCTGTGAAGCGTTGAGTGCCTCCGTACGCTGACGGTATTCCTCAATTTCCTCACCAGTATCCACTTTATCCCCAAGTTCGGACTGAATGACCTTCAGCTGCTCCCTCAAGTAGTATTCCTTCTGGTTCTGATCGATGCTCGACTTCACCTTCTTGTGCAGCTCGTTCTGGATCTTGGCCACTTCGATTTCATTTTTCAGTATCTTCACAACCAATTGGATACGGATATCTTCATTGACCTCTTCCAGGATACGCTGCTTGTTCTCCATCGGTTTGATGAAGTGGGTTGCCATGCATCTGCCAGATGCCCTACATCACTGATACGCTCCAGGCTCTCAATGGTTTCCTTTGACAATTTGTTGTTCAGGGACTTGAATTCAGTGATGATTCCATCAACCATCCGATGGATGGCTTCCGAACGAATCTCATCGCTTTCGGATTTTCCGGTTGAAGCACTTCGACGATTCCGTTAAAATGCTTCCCGTCGTCCGTGGCATCGATCAGCTGTCCTCTTGACAGACCTTCCACGAGAACCCGTGAAATATTGCCAGGCAGCTTCACAACCTGCTTCACCCTCACAATCGTTCCGACTTCATACACATCTTCACTGATATCTATATCTTCAGTACCGGCTTCCTTTTGCGCTACCACAAAGAGAAGCTGCTTCGACTTCATCGCGATATCCAGAGCCTTCACGGATTTCGGTCTCTTGGCGTCAAAATGTAAAAACATCTTTGGGAATACGGTGACGCCGCGCAATGCCAGTACCGGCAGTATCATTTCATCTTCCAATATATTATTCTGCTCGTTCATGGTTCACCTCGATTCCAGGCGATTCCAAAAAATCACAGCCCTTGCATATATGCAAGGGCTGTTGTTTCATCAGATTCGCCGATATGCAGCTTACGCAGTTTCGTCTTCGCTTTTCAGTACAGGACGTTTCTTCACACTGCTGCTCGATTTCATTGATTTAAGATTCTCGTTGGTCACAATTGTAGGATTCGCTCCCTTTTCAACTGTTTCCTTCGTTATGATGCATTTGGCAATCGTATCATCACTTGGAATGACGAACATGATATCCATCATGATCTCTTCCAGGATGGCACGCAGTCCCCTTGCACCCGTCTTCCTCGAAAGCGACTTCTTGGCAATGGCACGAAGGCCCTCTTCCTCGAACTCGAGTTCCACGTTATCCAACTTGAAGATTGCCTGGTATTGTCTTTCCAAGGAGTTCTTCGGTTCGGTCAGTATCCTGACCAAAGCATCTTCATCCAGGTTCTCAAGCCCTACGCTGACAGGTACACGACCGACAAATTCCGGTATCAGACCGTATTTGATCAAGTCTTCCGGTGACAGTTTCTTCAGGATCTCACCGATTTCCTTTTGCTTCTTGCTCTCGATCTCTGCTCCGAATCCCATGGATTTCTTGCCTGTACGGCTTTCAATGATGGATTCCAGACCGCCGAAAGCACCTGCGCAGATGAAGAGGATGTTGGTGGTATCTATCTGAATGAATTCCTGATGGGGATGCTTACGGCCTCCCTGTGGAGGTACGCTCGCAACGGTTCCTTCAAGAATCTTCAATAATGCCTGTTGTACGCCCTCACCGCTGACATCGCGGGTGATGGACGGGTTCTCGGATTTGCGTGCAATCTTGTCGATCTCATCGATATAGATGATGCCGCGCTCCGCCTTTTCAATATCAAAGTCAGCTGCCTGAATGATCTTCAGCAGGATGTTCTCGACGTCTTCACCGACATATCCGGCTTCTGTCAAGGAGGTGGCGTCGGCTATCGCAAACGGCACGTTTAGGAGTCTTGCCAGGGTTTGAGCCAGCAGTGTCTTACCTGATCCTGTCGGTCCCACGAAAAGGATGTTGCTCTTTTGCAGTTCCACATCATCCAGCATGTCTTCAGAATTGATTCTCTTGTAGTGGTTGTACACAGCAACCGATAATGCTTTCTTCGCATTTTCCTGCCCAATGACATACTGGTCAAGGAAGTTCTTGATTTCCTGAGGCTTCGGAAGATCAGTAAGATCAACTTCCTCCTCGATATGGCTGAACTCCTCTTCGATGATTTCAGAGCAAAGCTCAATACATTCATCACAGATATACACATTGGGACCTGCGATCAGTTTTCGCACCTGGTCCTGAGGCTTATGGCAGAAGGAGCATCTTAGTTGTTTCTTATCTTCAAATTTACTAGGCATGTATTCACCACTTTCGATTTATCGCTTGACAATCACTTTATCAATCAATCCGTATTCAGCTGCTTGATCAGCTGTAAGGAAATTGTCTCTATCTGTATCCTGCTGAACCCTCTCCAACTCCTGTCCGGTATTCTGCGCCAGGATCTCGTTCAGCATCTCACGCATCTGGATGATCCTATCCGCATGGATCTTGATATCCGTAGCCTGACCTTGGGCTCCTCCAAGCGGCTGATGGATCATCACTTCAGAGTGGGGCAGTGCAAATCGCTTGCCTTTTGCGCCACCCGCAAGCAGGAAAGCACCCATGCTTGCTGCCATTCCTACGCAGATGGTAGATACGTCGGACTTGATGTACTGCATGGTATCATAGATAGCCATACCGGCAGTGATGGAACCGCCCGGACTGTTGATGTACAAGTGAATATCTTTATCAGGGTCATCCGACTCAAGGAACAGAAGCTGCGCCACGACAACACTTGCTGCCGCATCAGTCACTTGTTCCCCAAGAAAGATGATTCTTTCTTTCAGCAGTCTGGAGTAGATATCATAGGATCTCTCTCCCTGACTGGTCTGTTCTATTACGTATGGTACTAAAGGCATGTCAATTCCTCCTTTGAGCATCCAATCAGCATATCGCTTCACATAAAACGCTCTGGCAGGAAAGTGTGTTCACACTATCCGAAACGCCTGTCGCTACTTCACTTCTGCGTTGTCAACGATGAAGTCATATGCTTTTTGGTTCAATAAGTCTTGTTTCAGTGATTCGTTTGCTTCGTCGCCAAGCGTTTCCTTGATCTTGTCGACTTCCATATTGTACATTTCAGCCATACGGGAGATTTCCGCTTCTACATCCTCTGCAGTCACTTCAATGCCCTCAGCTGAAGCGATAGCTTCAAGAATCAGTCTTGACTTGATCTTGTTCTCAGCTTCGCCTTTCATGCTTTCTTTCATGGTTTCCATATTCTGTCCGGTGTACTGGAAGTACTGCTCGATAGAAAGACCTTGGTGCTGAAGTCTTTGAGCCATGTCGTAAGTCATGTTCTCCGCTTCAAGGTCAACCATTGAATCCGGAAGCTCGATCGTCGAGTTTTCCACTGCCTGCTTCAGAAGCTCATCTTTCATCTTGTTGGTTGCTGCAGTTTCAGCGGTTTCAACCAACTTCGCCTTGATGCTTTCCTTGTACTCATCCAGGGTATCAAATTCGGATACGTCCTTCGCCAGTTCATCGTCGAGTTCAGGAAGCTCCTTGAACTTGATTCCATTCACCTTCACCTTGAACAGTGCAGGCTTACCGGCCAGGTCAGGCTGTTGGTATTCTTCAGGGAATGTCACATTGATATCAAGCTCATCACCGATGTTCTTGCCGATCAACTGGTCTTCAAATGTATCTATGAAAGAGTTGGAACCGATTGTCAACTCATGACCTTCAGCTTTACCGCCTTCGAATGGTTCATCATCCATGAATCCTTCAAAGTCGATGTTGACCTGATCACCGTCTTCAATCGCACGGTCGGTGATATCCACCAAACGTGAATTCTGTTCTCTTACTTTGCTCAATTCATCATCCACTTGCTCATCGCTGACTTCAACGGCATCCTTTGTCACTTCAAGGCCTTTGTAATCCCCAAGGACCGGCTCAGGCTTAACAGCCACCTCAGCAGTGAAGATGAACGGCTTGCCCGCTTCGATCTGCTCGACGTCGATGCTTGGTCTTGAAACAACTTCAAGGCCCTCTGCTTCAACTGCGGCATCATATGCGCCTGGGATACAGTAGTTTGCTGCATCTTCATAGAAAACACCTGCTCCATATACCTTTTCGATCAGTTTACGAGGTGCTTTACCTTTTCTGAATCCTTGAATCTGAATGGATTTCTTATTCTTGTTGTAAGCGTCGTTAATTCCTTTTTCAAATTCAGCAGCATCAACTTCAATTGTAAGTTTAACCATGCTGTTTTCGAGTTTTTCAACCTTTGTACTCATGTTACTAGTTTCCTCCTTAAGAATGCTTCTATCTTCAAGGCATAAGTGCCCATCTTAAACCATTAACATATTATAGCATACGAATTTCTAGAATACCAGCATAAAATTACGGTTATAGAATTTTAATATTTGAATGACTTTCACTGAAAAACGCGTCATCTGATGTCATATATATAATGAAGGAAAAATTCTGAAACATAGCAAAAATGAGCCGCTTGCGCGGCTCATTTTCTTATACCTATTTCATATGAAATGGTTGATACTTGAGTCGGTATCCGATTAGTCAACCAAGTCAGCTGTTGAGAAGTCAACCGTACCAAGTACAGATCTGTCCCAGCCAACAAGCGAATCGGAAGCCATCATCTTATCTGTATAGTGGTACACAGGCACCATCGGCATATCATTCATGAATACTTCTTGAGCTTCATACAATTTGTCGAAGTGAGCTTGACCTTGAAGGGCTGTTGATTCTTCCAACAATTGGTCGAATTCAGCACTAGTGTATTGTGGTGAGTTGTATACATTGCCGGTAGTGAAGATACCAAGCAAACCGATCGGATCCATGAAGTCCGTCAACCAGCCACCACGAGCCATTTCGAAGTCATGAGCTTTTCGGGTCTCTTGGAATACAGCCCACTCTTGATTCTCAAGAGTTACATTGATACCAAGATTGGTTTTCCACATTTCCTGGATCAACTCAGCGACTTTTTGATGGTTTTCAGATGTGTTGTATAGCATAGTGAATGCAGGGAAACCTTCGCCATTCGGATAACCGGCTTCAGCCAGCAGAGCCTGAGCTTCCTCTACCATGCTGCTGTCTGTCGCAACACCATATGTTCCGGCAGTTTCAAAGAAGTCATTGCCATCAGCATCAAGCATTCCAGGAGGAACCATTCCTACTGCAGGAACTTCACCGGATCCTACGGTTTCAACGATAAGTTCTCTGTCAATAGCATAAGTAAGGGCTTTACGTACTTTTACATCCTGGAACATCGGGAGTTCAAGGTTGAAGTTATAGTAGTATGTACCCAACAGTGGGAATACATAGAATTCAGGATCTTCAGCAATCAATCTTGGAATTTCAGCTGCAGGTACGTCAGAGATGAACTGAAGCTCACCGCTTTCAAACGCCTGGTATGCAGTTGAAGCTTCATCGATGAAAGCTACATCGATAGCATCAAGCAAAACAGTCTCAGCATTCCAGTAGTATGGGTTCGGCTCAAGTACGAGACCTTCTCCCAATGTGTACTCAGTCAATACGAATGGACCATTGGATACAACGAGTGCAGGATCTTTGAACCATCCTTCAGGATCAGCTTCAACAGCGGACTGCTTGACTGGCATGAAGTGATAGAATGACATCAGTGATACGATGTAGTCAGTCGGCAGGTTCAATTCAACAACAAGTGTCTGTGGGTCCGGAGCAGAGATTCCGACATCGTCAAGTGAACCTTCACCTATAGAAGCTTCATATGCACCTTTGACATTCGTATATTCCCAAATCCATGAGTATTCTGAACCAGCAGCCGGATCCATTCCTCTTTTCCAGGAGTAGATGAAATCATCTGCAGTCAAGTCAGAACCGTCAGACCATTTGGATTCTCTCAAGTTGAAGGTAACTGTCAAACCATCTTCAGAAATATCCCAAGATTCCGCGATACCAGGATATACAACCCCTGATTTCTCTCTTGTCAAAGCTTCGTACATTTGGTTGATGACGTCTCCACCATCGCTGGCTCCGTTCATCGTCGGGTCAATGGTTGCAGGACCTGCTGATGCCAAGTTCCACTTAAGGACTTTGCTTTCATCAGCTGCATCTTCACCTTCAGTAGCTTCTTCGGTCGTAGTCTCTTCCATTTCTTCAGCTGTGGTCGTTTCCTCTGGCGTGGTGTCTTCCTCTTGGCCTCCGCAGCCGGCAAACAGCGTTACTGCCATGGATAATACCAACAACAATGCTAAAATTTTCTTCATGTTTTTCCTCCTTTTATATTGTTTGAAATTATATATCGATTGCTATCATGTCAGCAATTAATATCATATGACTAATATAACCCAGGGATATGTCCGCCATGTGTTCATACTTTTAAAAATCAGTAAATCCTTAAAGATTATTGATCTTCTCAACAAAATGACAGGACACAAAATGTCCAGGTTCGATCTCCCTCAGCTCAGGCGTCTTTTGATTGCACAGTTCCTCGCAATAACGGCATCTTGAGCTGAATCTGCATCCTTCAGGTGGATCGATAGGACTCTTGACATCCCCTTCAAGTATGATCCTTGCATCCTTGTCCGCTCTCGGATCCGGAATCGGAATCGATGACAGCAGCGCCTTCGTATAGGGGTGCAGCGGCTTGTCATAGAGTTCGTTGCTCTCTGTGATCTCCATCATATGACCGAGGTACATGACACCGATTCGGTCAGAGATATGCTTGACCATGGACAGGTCATGGGCGATGAACAGATATGTCAGTCCCAACTCTTCCTGCAGGTCTTCAAGCATATTGACAACCTGTGCTTGGATGGACACGTCAAGGGCTGAAATCGGCTCGTCACAGATGATCAGGTCAGGTTCGATCGCCAAGGATCTCGCAATACCGATTCTCTGACGCTGTCCACCGGAAACTCATGGGGATAACGGCTGGCATGCTCTTTCTTCAGACCAACTCTTGCAAGCAGTTCGAAGATTCGCTCCTGTCTTACTTCACCCTTGTAGTCCGTATGGATATCGAGGCCTTCGCCGATGATATCCGCAACCGTCATCCGGGTATTCAGGGATGCATAAGGATCCTGGAATATCATCTGAATCCTCTTACGGTATTTCAGCATTTCCTTGTCTGAAAGGTTGGTGATGTCATCACCATCGAAGATGACCTTTCCGCCTGTGGGCTCATACAGTCTGACGATGGATCTTCCAGTGGTGGACTTGCCGCAGCCGGATTCGCCAACCAAACCGAAAGTTTCACCTTTCTTGATCTCGAATGATATGCCATCGACAGCTTTCAGATAACTTCTCCTGTTTTCAAACATTGAATCATTGACAACAAAATACTTCTTGAGTTCCTTGATCTCCAACAATGGTTTATCACTCATCTATTTCACTTCCTTTTACGTAACCTTCAACTTCAGGTGCATCCCTGTGCAGCAGCCAGCAAGCTGATGTATGACCGTCACTGATCTTAAATGTAGGTGCCAGTTCTTCCTTGCAGATCTCCATCGCATGCGGACACCTTGTGGAGAATGGACATCCACTAGGCGGATTCATCAAGTCAGGCGGTGAACCCGGGATAGGAATCAACCGTCCTTTTTCCTTGCTGTCCATTCGGGGTACGGACTCCAAAAGTCCAACCGTGTACGGATGTTGCGGACTGTAGAAAATCTCATCGACAGATCCCTTTTCCATAATCAGTCCACCATACATGACAACCAGGTTCTTACAGGTTTCTGCTATGACACCAAGGTCATGGGTGATAATGATGATGGATGTATCTATCTTCTCGGACAAGTCTTTCATGATGTCAAGGATCTGTGCCTGGATTGTGACATCCAGTGCTGTCGTTGGCTCGTCCGCAATCAGCAGTTTCGGGTCACAGGAGAGTGCTGTCGCAATCATAGCTCTCTGCCTCATACCACCGGAGAACTCATGTGGATAGGAATCGATGCGCTTTTCCGGTTCAGGAATACCCACCATACGCAGCTTATCCACTGCTATCTCAAAGGCCTCCTTTTTGGAGACCTTCTTATGTCTTCGAATCACTTCGACCATCAGATTCTTGATGGTATATACGGGATTCAATGATGTCATGGGATCCTGGAAAATCATGGAGATTTCCTTACCACGAATATTGCACATTTCAAGGTTGTCCTTTTCGGAGATCACATCTCCATCAAAGACAATCTCGCCTTCCTTGATACGTCCAGGATGGTCAATCAGCCCCATGATGGACATGGCTGTTACACTCTTGCCGCTTCCGGACTCGCCGACGATACCCAGGATATCACCTTTATCCATGGAAAAGGTATTGCCACGAACGGCCTGTACCTCTCCAAGGTGTGTATAAAATGATGTACTTAAATTATTAACTTCCAATATCTTTGTCATATCGCTTACCTATCCTTTCCTCAATCGTGGATCCAATGCATCTCTCAATCCATCTCCCAGGAAGTTGAACGCAAGCATGATGACTGCGATAGTCATCGCAGGGAAGAATAGCTGATAAGGATATGTCAACAGTCCTACCAAGGCGTTGTTCGCCAGTGTACCCAGCGATGCCTGTGGCGCGGAAACACCCAGGCCGATAAAACTCAGAAACGCCTCGGTGAATACAGCACTTGGAATCATCATCGTCATAGACACGATGATAGGTCCCATGGCATTTGGAATCAAGTGTCTGAAAATAATCTTGTGTTTCGGCACGCCAATAACTCTGGCAGCCAGCACGAATTCCTGCTCTTTCAGTGATAGCATCTGACCTCTGACCAAACGCGCCATCGATACCCAGTATACCGTTGCCAATGCGATGATGATGTTCGTCAGTCCACCGAACTCCCTGAACCTTACCATGATCAGGATAACATACAATACCAGCGGTATGGAGTTGATGACATCAACGATACGCATCATGATATTATCCACACGGCCGCCTTCATAACCCGAAACACTTCCATATATAACACCGATGAACATGTTGACCATCGTCGCTATGGATGCAACAAGCAATGATATCCTGGTACCGTACATGACACGGGTAAGGATATCCCTTCCCAGGTCATCTGTACCAAACCGGAACGAACTGTTCAGTTTCTTGTCTGTATCAATACCTTCATAGTATATTTTTCCGTCGTAATCAATCGTGAAGTCATACTCATAACCCTGTTTATCCTTCAATATATTATATGAGAAGTCCAGTACGATTTCTTCATAATCCTCTTTCGTTCCATACTGATAAACGTAGATCTTATTGCGGATATCTTTTTTCAGCTTATCCTGTTCAATCCGTTCAATCACATAGCCTTTGTCATCGACAAGGAACATGTTATAATCACTGGACAGATAAAGGTTTGGTTCTCACCGATACTGTGCACCTCTAGACGAGGCGGCAAATTCTTAAACTTATTCATTTGGTCCGAATACGTATAGGGTGTCAAAGACGGCCCTATCGTACCGAAGAAAATGATAAAGATGATGGCTACAACACCGATCATCGCCAATTTATTCTGCTTCAAGCGCCTCCAGGCATCCTGCCAATAGGTCAAACTCGGGCGCGAAATCTCATCGTCTTCAAAAGTATTCTTGACGAATACAAATCTACTGTCTGCCACTGTTATTTCTCCTTCCCAAGTCTGATTCTAGGATCAATGAATCCATATGCAACGTCAACCATAAGCACCATGACAATGTAGAAAGCCGCATAGAAAATTGTAATTCCAAGAAGCACCGTGTAGTCACGGTTGGATACAGAGTCAACAAAGTGACGTCCCATTCCTGGAATCGCGAAAATCTTCTCTATTACGAATGAACCTGTCATGATTGCAGCAACCATCGGTCCGATGTAAGTAACAACAGGAATAAGCGCATTCTTGACCGCATGCTTTGCAATGACCTTGTATTCCTTGATACCGTTGGCTCTTGCCGTTCTGATATAATCCTGGCGGAGAACCTCAAGCATACTGGATCTTGTCAGCCTTGAAACAAAGGACAGGGAATATCCTGACAAAGCCAAAACCGGTCCGATATATCCCAGCGGTGACTCGACACCGAATGTCGGCAACCATCCCAGCTTGCCGGCGAAGAAATAGATGATCAGGGTCGCGATAACGAAACTCGGTACGGTAACCCCGATGGTGGCCATAAACATGACCAAGTAGTCAATCGGTTTGTTCTGTTTCAATGCGGATATGATACCCAAGGGCAATCCCATGACAATGATCAGCAATGACGCCAAACCTCCAATGATAGCCGACTTCGGAAAACCTGCCACCAGCAAATCATTAACCGTGGTACCAATCATCTTGAATGATGGTCCAAGGTCAAACCTAGCCAATCCTTTCAAATAATCAAAGTACTGGACATAAAGCGGATCATCCAGATTGTACTTCTCGTTCAAGGCCTGCAGAATCTCATCAGGTATCTGACGCTCTCTCGTAAACGGTCCACCAGGTATGGAGTGAACCATCAGGAAAACCAATGTTGTAATAATCAAGAGCGTTATTATTGATGAAATAATCCTGTTGATATAATAACTTTTCACTCTGTAACTCCTTTCAAGTTTAAGTAATCCTCTTATATTTTCTTTCTACCCTTCAACTCAATATGGAACATTCCTACATCTTTTCACTATCGCTTTACCGTATCAAAGTAATGGGCAACGTGAAAAATTGTTGCTTTACAGACATCCCGACCTCATCGTCGGAGAACGAATACAAGATTCAATGTCTCTTCAAGCAACAATACCATGATTGTAAAATCCTTGCCCGGATCCTACATAATTATACATTTGCCAATTATAGTTTGTCCGTTTTTCTATCGGTCTTCATGACCTTGTATAATCGACGGACATCTAGGAATAACCCAAATTACTTAGGCAATTATATAATATTTTTGACTCGGTGTAAAGTGTTTTCCTGAAAAAGACATCTGTTTATTTAATTTTGATAAAAGCTGATAAACCCACAGTTCCTCTGCATCTGCGACACTTCAACGTTGCATATTGCTGAATTTCTCGCAGGATTTCCTGCATTTTGATATGATAATAATAAAAATACAATGATTATAATATAAATACACTGACCGGAGCCATGACTAGTTCACAACGAACGACACTCCACTTGTAATTATGACATTCCACACACATGCATACCATATTCATGATTAGACACATCATGACATACGCGGCATGCATGATTTCCTTCAAAATTTATCTCAGAACGAGCTTCTTGCGCAACTTCTCCACCGATTCCACCGGCATATAATCTTTCAAAAGTTCCAGGGCGAATGTCATGGCGACACCTGCTCCCCTGCCTGTGATGACATTGCCGTCCCTGACAACGTCCTGATCCAGTACCTGCGCTTCTCCCAATCCGTCTTCGAAACCGGGATAGCATGTAGCCATTTTGCCTTTCAAGATGCCTTCCTGGCCAAGTACTGTCGGTGCAGCGCAGATCGCCGCAATTCGCTTGCCCTGTGCATGCACATCTTTCAAGAGGGCACAAAGGCCTTCATGCTTGGCAAGATTGGCCGTTCCAGGCATACCGCCCGGCAAAATGAACAGCTCATATCCACTGTAGTCCACGGAGAAGAACAGCGCTTCACTCTTGACCACAATGCCATGGGCACCTTCCACATATTCCATACCGGACACAGAAATTATATCAAGTTCAACGCCACCTCTTCTGAGAACATCAATAATACTGATGGCTTCGATTTCTTCAAATCCGGTAGCCATAAAAATCACCGCTTTGCTCATAACATCCTCCTAAACTTGCTTTATCCATCCTGTAAGCTATAATGTTAATATAAGTTCCTGTTCTTCCAGCTCAAACCGAATAAATTACAACTATCATTATTTTAGCACTAAAATTTTACAAAAACAAGGAGCGACCCATGGAAATAGAACGCAAGTTTCTCATTCACCAACTGCCGGAAAAACTTGATACACACGACTGTAAAACCATCCGTCAGGGGTATGTATCCACATCTCCCGTCATCCGGATCAGACAGCTTGGCCAAAACTACATCCTCACCATCAAAGGCAAGGGGCTGATGTCCCGCGAAGAATTCGAATTGGATCTCACCAAAGAGGAATTTGGAGCATTAAAAAAGAAGGTAGACGGTCTCATCATCAATAAGACACGCTACTACCTCCCATATGAATCATATACCATCGAACTCGATATCTTCCATGATGACTACGAAGGACTCGTCATTGCCGAAGTCGAATTCGCCTCCGTCGATGAAGCCGAACGTTTACACCTCCCGAATGGTCGGAGAGGATGTAACAAACCAGGCCAAGTATCACAACAGCAACCTGTCAAAGGGTATCGGACTTTAGACAGCCTCCGGTATCACTCGTACCTGAGGGATTCGATCGGGTCCAAGTCGGCAGCTTTTTTTGCCGGATAGACACCAAATATCAAGCCCAGTATCACAGAACCTGTAAAAGTACTCAGTATGATCTTGATATCCACCACCGGTGGAATGTTGATCACATTGGATATGATCGCTCCGGTGAGGATTCCCAACGAGATACCTATCATACCGCTGAATCCTGTCATCATGATCGATTCGGTCAGAAACTGAAGGACGATATCACGTTTCCTTGCTCCAACCGCCTTTCTCAGACCTATCTCGCGGATCCTCTCCGTCACCGACACCAGCAAAATATTGATGATGCCTATACCGCCCACCATAAGGGTAATGACCGCAATGACAAGCAGAACCATTGAGATGACATTCAGGACTCCCCCGATGGATTCCTGGATCTGTTCTACGCTCGTAGCAAAGTACTTGTCTTCCGTCTGATGTATGAATTCGAGGAGTCGAACCAGTTTCTCACCGGTTTTCTTCAAATCATAATCGGGTTTGACAGCCACCTGAATCTGTTCAATGACGTCATCATCATAAAACGTCATCGTTGTCGATATGGGCACATACAAGACGATCGGCATCATGCCTTCCACCAGACCGCCGAATATGGCATCCTCAGTGCTGGCAACTCCGATGACCCTCAGTTTCATGATGTCATCGTCGCTGTTGTAAACCCTCACTTCTTCTCCCAGAATCTCCGTCGTTCCGTAGTATTCCTTGGCATAGGTATCGGTCACACATACGACATTCCGTTGACCGTCTATATCCGAAGCCGAAAGGAAGCGGCCCTCGGCCATGTTGAGCAGTTGAAAACTGGGGTACTGGGAAGTGGTCCCCACCACCTGGGCAACCTCGGTTTCGCCTTCGATCTTAACCGTTGACCAAAAAACCCGGGCTGCCGTGATGTTCTTCACTTCTTCCACGCCCTCCGTGATCAGCTCCACATCACGCATCGTCAGGAGCTCTTTCGAATTCTCGCCGTCTCCACCATAGTTGATAAAGATGGTATTGGCTCCCAGCTTGTTGAATTCTTCCATTACGAACATCTTTGTCGCGTTGCTGATGGCCATGATGGCAACCACCGAAAAGACACCCATGATGATTCCCAGCATGGTCAGAATCGACCGGAGCTTGTTGGTCGTGAGACTGATATATGCCTGTTTGAAGTTTTCACCTAATTGCATATCACATACCTCCCTCGACGGCTCCTTCCTCGGGCTCTTCAAGGTCATTGGTGATCTCGACGCCCATACCTTCACGCAGTGCAAGGGAAGGATTGACGATAACGATATCACCTTCTTCAAGTCCACTGATCACCTGCGCGTCAAAATCCGATGTGATGCCCAGCTCGATTTCCCTTCTTCCACAATGCCGTCAACAACAACGAACACATACTTATTGTTGTCCCTGTCCTCCTAAAAGGCTGTAATTGGCAATCACCACATCATCAAGATGTTCGGTCGTTACTTCACAGTCCATCGTATATCCCGGCTTCAGATATTCAAGACCTTCATCGATGGTGATCCGGATTTCCACTCCGGTTGTTTTCTTGTTGCTGATGATACCTTCGCTGGCCACTGGCGCAATGAAATCCAGTTTGCCCGTAACGGCAGCATCTTCGGGTATGGCATCACCTGTGATTACCACATCCTGGTCCAACTCCATATCCCTGACGTCGTATTCTCTGACAATGGCTTCAATCATCAGATTCTCGGCATCGACAATCCTGACAAGCGGTGTCCCGGATACGACCAGTTCACCGGATTCGACGAACGTATCCGCCACCACACCTGACATCGGAGCCAATGTATCTTCATAGATATCCTGCAGGCGCCTTTCCAGCTTCGCAATGTTCATATCCAGGCTTTCGAGGTTCTTCAGTTGGATCTGGACATCAATCTCCAGTGATTTGCTGGATGTATCATTGCTCTCGCGTACCTGACCGAGGTCGGTCTGACTTCTCTCTAGATTCAGCCTGGCGACCTCAACCTGCTGCTCGGCATCCTCCACAGCCTTTTTGAGGGCATCGAACTCGGATTTTGTGATGATACCTTCATTGAACAGTTCCAGATTCTTCTGATAGTTTTCCTTCTGGTTCTCCAGAAAACTCTCACTGCTCGCAAGATTCAGCCGTGCCAACTCGACGGAAACCCTCGCTCCTGCCGAACTGGCAGTCGGCGAAACACTTCTGAGCTTTTCCAGCTGCAGGGCTTGAATCTCCCTGTTTAGCCTCAGCTGCGTCAGCTCATCCTCCAAGTCATCCGTATCCGCTACAATCAGCACATCACCTTTTGTCACCGCGTCGCCCTTTTCAACCAAGACGCTCAAAAGTTCCATATTCCCGCTGCTCACGACCGTCTTGGCATCCTCTTCACGGACAGAACCGGTAATGAGTACAGTTGAGGTAATCACACCTTTTCTGATAACCGCCGCTTCAACTTCCTGGGCTTTTCCCCTGAAAGTCGGAGCACCTGGAGCATCCTGTCTATTCCTGTATATATTCAATCCTACCATCCCAGCAATGACTGCGATGATAATGACTGCAATCAATATCTTCTTCATCTCTCATTCTCCTCCCAAGGCAGATTCCTCTATCCTAAGGTAGATGCCCATTGGGATAGAATCATGGAACCTCCAATATACCCCATGGCAAGCACATAACCGAGAAGGATCGTAATCAGCGATGCTTTCTTACTCATATCCGCAATGATCCTAAGACCGAAGTAGGTGACGACGCTGCCCCAGATTCCAAACACTTCGATCGTCATCGTCGCTCCATACAGGAAGCTGCCGCCGAGGGATTCCGGCATCAGGCTGGCAAGGCTGGTCATAGGCACCGTCGGTGATACATCCATGCCTGCTATAGTCAGTATCATATTCAGTATGACAGCAAGCGAACCGATGATGGCGACATGATAAACCAGCGACATGATCTGCTTGAATCGCACTTCCGATTTGGCGATCTTGGCACATATGAAATAGTAGGTTCCACCGATCAACCCTGCAAACAATGCCGAGAGCACTCCCTGGAACGGGTAGACGTAGCGCATGACTTTCATCTGAGCATCCATCATTTCCCTGGTGGGCTCGATACCATACTGAAGCATCTGGTTTTCGGTTTCCATGATCAGCTTTGGTTCCAGCGTGGACCAGAACGCAATGTAATAGATCATGGGAAGTATGATGATAATCACCAATGGAATCAGGATATTCGGTTTCTCCTTGATTGCCCTGAGCGCTTCCTGGGGTGATGCGATGATCTTTAATACCTTCACAAACCCATTCATAGTCTTTTTATCGTCCTCACTCATCGTTATTACCTCCTATCGATTTCTCCAATGCCTCTCTCTTATGCGCCAGTATCTCCGTTGCATTCAACTGCTCCTCGACCATCCGGTCACCGGTCAGATAGCCATCTGAAAAGGTCACAATCCGCTTGGTATGCGCTGCAATATCCGGCTCATGAGTGACTACAAGTACAGTTACCCCTTCATCATTCAGCTTCTGGAATTGCTCCATGATCTCCTCCGAGGTCACGGAGTCCAGGTTGCCTGTCGGTTCATCCGCCAATATAATAGAAGGAGAATTCACCAGCGCTCTGGCGATAGCGACCCGCTGCTTTTGCCCTCCCGACATCTCATTGGGTTTATGGTGCATCCTGTCCGTCAGTCCAACGCGCTCCATCGCATCCATGGCCCGCTTCTTCCGTTCACGGTGACCGATTCCCGAATACACCATCGGCAGCTCCACATTCTTCAGTGCGGTGATCCTTGGCAAAAGATTGAAGGACTGAAAAACGAAACCGACCTTCTTGTTCCTGATCGCCGCCAGATCATCATCTTTCATTTGTTCCACGTTGACATCTTCAAGGGAATAGCTTCCGCAGGTGGCCCTGTCCAGACACCCGATGATATTCATCAGCGTCGACTTCCCCGAGCCCGACGGTCCCATGATGGCGACAAATTCTCCCTTTTCAATATGCAGCGTGATCTCCTTAAGGCTTCGACACTCACCTCGCCCTTTCCATAGGTCTTACCTAGATTCTTGATACTCAACATACGCATTTCCGCCTTATTAATGGATGATATCATTCTACTCTTTTCAATAACAAAAAGCCACCGATATCAGATTAAAAAAGCACTGGGATGTTTTAAAACCTCGAATCGGCGGCTCAAATGACACGTATTCACTATTTAATGCTTTCTTGCTTTTTATCCCGGTATGCCCTTTCAACATTCAGCTCACTCCATGAGTTCCTTGACGTTGATCAGGTAATGTCAATGTATGCGTCAAACAGGTCTTCTCCTTCAATCACACGATCCAAAAGCTCAATCAGATCCTCCTGACCGCATAGTTCAATCCACTTGCGCACTTCATGCTTTGCCAAGATGTAATTTTCAAGCTTGATGTCGTCGTCCTGATCATAGAATTCCTCCGGCAAGTCCAGAAGCTTCACCTCCCGGATATTCATTCCATTGTCCGTGATGATATTCCATTCATCTATCGTATAGTCCGGTCTAAGATCCACCTGGGTCGCAATCCCTTCATTAAACCAGATGGGGATCTGGTTGTTCTTAAACCACCCCACACGTTCCGCAAGTTCCCCATGAGCCATTTCATGACTGACCACATCAACATCCGTACCGTCAGGTCCTATGATGACAAACAATCCGAAGGCACTGTAATGGGTCGCACCGACACCATTGCCGCGGAAGTTCAAAGCCTCCTCTTCCGTCTGCGTGAAAATCATGACCGGATCGCCGATACTGTCTCCAAACAAATCAGCAACCCGTTCCCGTCCTTCTTCGACAAAAATGAGGATCTCCTCTGAATCTCTTTCTTTCATATTAATAGGTACATAAACATGATGGGAGACTTCCTTATACTCATTGTTGAGGTCGATAAAGGTACATCTTGCCAGCTGGTCAATCTGGAAAGCATACATGAAGACAAAGAATGCAGCGATAGCAATCAATGTAAAAACGACATCCTTGATACCGTAGTCTTTGAATTTCGTGTGTCCCATGGCTTTCCTCCCCGTATCTCATTCATGCGAGACTAAGCATCCTGTGGTTTATTCGACATGGTCATCATGAACATTGCCGATCTGGGATAACAGAGTTGCATATTAATATTATACACCTAATCGGAAGAAAGATGAAAGAGAGTGTTCCTGATTTATTTAATGACAGCTTTAGGATTCTCATTCATATCCGGCCTTCTCTTTACTGCATTGTAAAAGACGCCGCCTTCACTATCCTTCGAGAATCACTTTTGTGACAATACACTGCAGCAAAAGCTCCAAACCCATGTAATTAAAAGTTTGAAGCTTATACTGCGGTCACTTTGAGAGGAGAAATCGGGTGTATCATGCCTCTACAACACTAACGATTCCATATATGACTTCAATATTGTTTTCATCCAGGTTTCTATCTTTGTATGCATCAGCAGCACCTCTGATACGTTCCATATTGATTGGTATTCTACTAGCTACAAGAGCTTTTCCTTTAACCGCACCATGATCTATGAGGCAGGAAACAGCAAGCTTAGAAGATTCATAGTTATCATTTGATATATATACAGCGTCATCAGTATAGCTCATACCAAAAACCACGTAAGGAATTTTGTATTGCTTCAACAGATCAATTCTTTCATCATCACTCTTTTCATAGAATAAAATCACACCATCAACAAAGTTGCTGTATGAAGTTATTATTGAATCCTCTAAGTCTTTAGCAACATAATAGTCTTCAACTATTAAATTGAAACCCTTTTTCTTTGATTCGGTCACTAGATCTAAAAGCAATAAATTGATCCATTCATTCATTGCAGACCTTGACTTTCTGACAGATACAAGTATATTCTTACTAACTTTTCCACCTAAGTTCTTGGCATAAACATTCGGTTTATAATTATGTTCTTCCATTATTTTTAGGATGGCTTCTCTCGTTGAAGGTCTGACACTCTTTTCATTATTTATAACTCTTGATACAGTTTTTAATATCCTGATAACCTGGCAATATCATTAATTGTTTAAACTTTCATATGATTACCTCATGCATCTGATGCATTATTGGTCAGACAAATAAAACGACAATAGCAGTATCTTCTGTAGAAGTTCGGCTCTGCTAATGCATTCATCAGGAGTGTACAGGTTCTTTCCCGAAGGCGTCATTCCGCATATTACCGGCACACCTTCTGCAACGTCACCTGCGGCAGACGGAAGAAGGCTTGAGTCTGTGGCGAATGGAATGCCGTAACATAGACAGATTCTTTCAAGTTCTGTCAGTGTCTCCTTCTGAATAGGACTTTTCAGCATTGGAGGACGAACTTCAACATTGCTAATTGCTGTTTTGAATACCCGCGAGCTCACCGCAAACATACTTTTAAGCTTCTTTTCAATCAGATTTGCGTTATTATTGTTCAGGTAACTCATATATACTATCGCTTCTAATTGATGAGGTCTCATCATGCTATAACTTGATAAATTGATATTGGATACCGATACATCAAGACGGTCATATTCACTGGCCAGTTTCTCAATCGTATTTATTCGGTCAGCGAACCATTCGTATGCGTCGTATTTGGCTTTCTTACTGCCAACTCGAATGGGGTTTCTTTCTACAATGATGCTGAATTTCCTTAAACCTCGACGCTGAACCATCACTTTTCCACCTTCGTTGCCGGGTTGTAATACAAAGACCTTTCTTGATATTCCTGAAATGTTCTTCAGATCCGTACCGCTGTATCGCATGCCTTTTCCTTCATCAGTATATGCGAAGATTCCTATGCATTTATTGTGAAGCTGCTTCATTGCATGAAGGGTTTCAATACACTTGAACATGCAAGTGATTGCTGCGCTCCTTGTTGCAATGCCGTTTCCAAACAGCCACTCGGGTTCACGTCTATAGGTTCTGTGCGCTTGATCGGAATACTCCTGTACATCAAGAGGTACAACGAGCAATATACCATCTTCTAATCCTTTCTTGGTTTCCCAGACGAATACCGAATCGGACTTGACATTGGTTTCATACTTGCGCATGCCCAACTTGAGCATTTTTTTCTTGGAATCTCTTTTGAAAAGCGCTTGCGCCCAGAGGATGATCCACTCCTCTTGAAAAGTTGGTCCAATACTTCAGTTCGTCTTCTATCTTATCCCGATTTTTCGTTAGATGATCAAATATTCTCTTATAACTGATCGGAATGGTTTTATCCAGCTGTTTTGCTTCCGTAGTTTTCCCAAAATATCGTTCGGATGTTACATCAATAAGTTTTTGGACAAGTCCCTGATAATCCAGACCGATTTTGTCAGCTGCAAAAACATAGGAAGCACCTAAACCAAGGCTAGCCATTGAATTGATTTCAAGTATATATGGATTCCCTTCGCTGTCTATTCTAAAATCAACCCGTGCACTGTCAAAACAGCCCAATGCCTTGAAGGTTTTTATTGCCAGCTGTTGTATCTGCTCCGTTTCACTGGGTGACAGAGGTGCAGGACATATTTTCCTCACCCGACCGGCATCTCCCTGGGCTTTATCTTCGTTGGTAAAGATTTTAGCACCATTTTCAAATACAAGTTCCACGGGTGGCAGAGCTTCCACAGGATTATTGCCAAGAAGGCCAACATTGATCTCGCGACCGTCAATGTACTCTTCAACCAAGATGGAACTGTGGAATATATTAAAAAGTTCAGCAACTCCCTCTCTCAGTTCCTTTTATTATGTATGATTTTGAGGCCAAAGGAAGACGTTTCATCTCTCGGCTTGATAATCAAGGGATATCTCAGTTCCTCAATGATAATATCATTCGGTTGATCCAATACAGTAAACCTTGGTGTTGGTAGGTTTTCTGAAGCAAAATCATCTTCGTGACCACTTTATCAAGGGCTACAGCATGGGTTGACGGTTCAGAACCTACGTAGGGGACACCCAACATTTCAAGTATCCCTGGGATATGTGTATAGCGTGACCGTCCCTGTATGCCGTAACTTAGGTTGAACACAAGACCGGGACGTTCACCCGCGATTACAGCTGGCATAAACTCTTCCAGATTCTTAATGATGTTCTTGTCACCTTCAAAAGTTTTCACTTGATGTCCATTCGCCTTCAATGCATCTCTAATTGCATTGATTGTATTCAGACCATATTTTTCCATATTTAGCTTACCGAACAGATTGATTACAGCATTACTTTCACGATTATAAACGATAGCTATCTTCATATTAATTCCTCACATGTTGTATTCTTATAAATACACATTCTTTCATTATTGTTCTCCAATATCAACTCACGTATGTGGATTCATATCAAATCATACCGCAGATATGGATAAAATTCTTCATGATAAGAATTCCATTTGGTCCGGATACTTCGGGATGCCCTTGGAATCCATAAATTGGTTTGTCACGATGCCTAGAGATTTCATATGGATAGACGTCGGATTCAGCCAAGTTAGTAAAACATTCAGGAAGTTCTGAAACATAGTGGGAGTGCCTTTCCTTAAGATGGATTTCAGATGAATTCAATCCGTTGAAGATTGGATCATTGATATCCAGTATTCTAATTTTTTGTTTTGTATTGACAGGACTCTGCAAAGTTTTGATTCTTCCTCTATAAGCTGCTACTAGTATTTCATATCCAAGGCATAAACCCATGATTGGCACATCGAAATTCATCAGAGATATGAAATCTGCCGTAAGATTAAGCGGCTCATAAGGACTTCCTCTTCCACCTGACAGGATGATGCCTTGGATTTCAGCTTTTGATGACAATACTATAGGTTGGTTATGGTCGAAAAAGATATAGTCAAAATCCTGCTCGGATAAGAAATTCCTTTTGAATGTTTTAATAAAACTGCTTTGGTTATCTATTATCATTAACATGATATCGCCTCACAAACAATCAACTTATTGGATATTAAGCCTACTCATTCGTACGTGTACATAATCCTTGAGTTGCTCAGTCTTTCAAAGTGCTTGGCATTGTTGCGAACTTTTTTCATAACAAAGAACCATTCAGAGAACATTTCCCAAAGCATAACCCATCCACCAATATAGAATCCCTCTGCTAATACTGATAATAGTAATGAATCAGAAAACAAATCACTGAAATAGGCACCCGCCAGCAGCAACACACTACCGAAGACAGTAAATGTTATCATATCTCTGATCACTCTGATTCTTCGATTTCTAAGCTTCCTCAACTGATATTTGAAATAATTGCGCATCCCTATTATACTTTTATCTTCCCTTGCTTGGTTAAATTCCCGGCTTAAAATATAGAATTTTATAACCAATTCATATTTCAAAGGTATTTCATAAGAACACTCCAGCAGGTATTCAGTTAGATCATCATCTAGATCTCTGTTTGTGAAAGGAGAAAAATCCCAATCACTGTAAGCATCGCGATAGTCCTCTAACTGAACATCCAAAACAAACTTGGATTCTGCTTCTTCAAACTTATATAACTTCTTAAGCTCTTTCAATTTCATTTTTCCACCATCTTATCTATTACTCACCAAATATAACAAAGCCTCTACCCTTGCTTTTTGGTATTGCAGTCGCATAAATAATAAAATTAAGTACACAAAAAGCATCACCCCTATCCGGTGAACTCAAACATAACAATACGAAGTATATGTAATATCATTCAAGTGCTTAAAAATAGCCAATAGTGGTAATGCTCAAATCAGTCTTATATTGTTGTATTGTTCTTCGATAAAACCAACTCCTTTTATGCATAATAATTGATTTTGGCTTTATTATACGCCTTTATTTGAATTAGTCAAGATTAATTTCCAGTCAACTCTGATGCTTTCTGATTCATATTTGATAATGTCTTAAGTAACCACATTTGATAATCGATTCAAATTCACAGGTTTTTATAGCAGCTGACATCATTGGTTATTTCACATCTATATTCATCTCTTTCCGAAGAAGAACATGTTACTACACTCTCAAATCACATGCACCAACAAACCTGTTATTTTAGGTGTGATTTTCTGCTGTACGAGTTCATGCTTGACATGCATACAGTAAAAGAGCACTGTGTCATAGCAACACAATGCCCTCTTACTTTGGTTTATAGTCAATTATGGTTTCTGCTACTTAATGGATCCTTGAATAACGCCTTCGATGATAAATCGCTGCACAAACAGATAGACAAACAGAACTGGAAGAATAACGAGTAAAACTGCCGGCAGGAACATTTCATAATTCGAGCTGAAGGCCCCTGGAATACTCTGATTGCCAACGGTAATGTAAACTTTTTTTGCCCACCATTCTGCAAAATCAGTAATGGTAACAAGAAGTCATTCCAAATCCATAGGATATCCAGAATTGCAATGGTTACCGATGTTGGTTTCAGTACCGGAAATACAACTTTGAAAAACATTTGCCTTCTGTTGCATCCATCTATCAATGCCGCTTCTTCCAATGACAACGGTATGCTTTTAATGAAGCCATGATAGATGAATATCGCAAGCGGAGCACCGAATCCGATATACATGAAAATCAGTGTCGAATGCGGGTAGGTCTGAATCAGCCCTAACTTATTGCCATAAACTGAAACCAAAGGAATCATGATGGCTTGAAACGGAATGCTCATCGATGCCACTAAAGCAAAAAAACAGATTTTACTGAACAACGTTTTGTTTCTTACAAAGTAATAGGATGCCATGGAAGAAAAAAGTATGATGAAAATAAGACTGAAGACAATTATTTTTAGGGAGTTTAGAAAACTTCCTAGGTAACTCATCTTCTCCATAGCTATCGCAAAATTCGCAAAGCTTATCCCTGTCGGAAGGGATAGAGGTGACTCTATGATCTGTGCATTCGTCTTAAAAGCATTGATGATCAACAGGATGAAAGGAAGGAAGAATGCAAGCATGATTATAGTTAACAGACCATAAATAAGGATGTCTTTAATTCGAACTTTTCCTATCATCATGCTTCAACCTCCAATCTTTTGCTGAAATAAACCTGCAACATCGTTGACGCAGCTACGATCAAGAATAACGTAAACGCCTCGGCCTGTCCCAGTCCATAATCGAACCTGACAAAGGCTTTGTTATATACATGCATGGTAGCCAATACCGTACTTCCAAAAGGCCCCCCCTGTGTTAACGCCAGGTTAACGTCATATACCATGAATCCTCTTTGCAAGGATAAGAAGATTGTCACAATAAATGCCGGTACCATCAAAGGTAATGTAATCCTGGTCAATGTGTACCATCTGTTGGCACCATCTATCCTTGCCGCTTCGAGTACATCCTTCGGCACACTTATGAGTCCGGCAATCAGTATGACCATCATGTAACCCGCATACTGCCATATGGAAACAATCACGAGTGCCCAAAACGCTTTGGTCGGATCTCCCAGCCAGGTTTTGCTGAAAATAAACCATTCATACTTTTGTCCTAAACGTTACCAGAAAATTATTGAATACAAAGCGCCAAATGAAACCAAGTACCAGTCCACCGATCAGATTAGGTGTGAAAAACATGGTTCTGTAGAAGTTCTGACCCTTGATTCCTGATGTTACTAAATATGCCAACAAAAATGCAATTGCATTAATTAAAACTACAATGAACACCACATATCTGAGTGTAAGACCTACGGAAATCCAAAAATCCTTGTCACCAAATACCCTGAAGTAATTTTCAAAACCTACGAATTGTTTCTCCGAGGAGATTCCGTCCCATTTGAACAGTGTTATAAAAACACCATAAATGAAAGGAATGATAACTACACTAATAAATGCGAACAAGGCAGGGCCAGAGAAAAACAGTGCATTGCCTGCAGCTTCAACTTGGATTTGTTACTAAACATTGCTATCGCCTTTCCTTTCAGATGAATGGATGCCGATAGATGATTTTGAATGATCATCTATCAACATCCGAAAATATACTACATGCATACTACAAGACTTTATTCAACGTTTGACCAGTATTCTTCGATTTCTGCGGCTACTTGCTCTCTGTCTATGATATCGACGAGATATTTTTGCATTGTCGCTCCGAGCACATCCCAGTGGTCTGCAGGTACATAATTGCCTGCAAATGCAATGGATTTTCCTGCATTATTGTAATCAATGATTCCTTGTGCAAGAGAGCTTGCCGGTGATATCTCTACATTCTTGAATCCCATAACTATATTGGACTCATTCACCATAAAATCTTGGCCTGCATCACTGTAAACAATCCATTCAAGGAACTTTTTCGCTGCGTCTTGCTCAGCTGCTGAACTCATCTCTTTATCGATGAATATTTGTTTGGTTGCACCGATTGCAATTGCGTTGTTGTAGGATGCCGATGCGTCATTGCTGATAGGTACAGGCATGAATCCGAACTTACCTTCCGGATTACTCTTCTGAATTTCCATCATGGCCCAGTTTCCGTTAAATGTGATTGCCGCTTCTCCTCTTGCCACAGGACCAAGACTTTCAGCATAATCATATGCCATAGGATCATCTTTGGCCAAGTTATACTCTTTCATGATATCAAAGGTATCCAGCAATCCGTTGAAAGCTTCATTGTTGACAAAATCAGCTGTTCCTGCCTTCAGTTCATTTAAAAGCCCATTAACGTCCTTGTCTTCTTGAGTTGCATATGCAATGGCCAGGAAGTGATTGCCCAGCGACCAGTTCATGCTTCCAATTACATACGGTTCAACACCAATTGCCTCGATTTTGTTTAACAATTCTTCAAAAGCCTCTTGTGTATTGATGGTTGTCGGATCAAATGTTGCACCTACTGCACGGTCTAAGACTTCCTGATTATAGATGAATCCGTATCCTTCCACTGAAAATGGGAAACCTATGATCTTACCGTCAATCCTGCTTTCCTGTGCCAAATCCTGAACCCACTTCTCTCCACTTAAATCCAATGCTTTGTCGGCAAATCTTGGAATATCGCCTGAATCCAACATTGTCAGTGTAGCGGGTGTTCCTGTAGCGTAAAGTGTTGATGCACGTTCCACAGGTGACTGGTCTGTCGAGAGTACATTGATACTGATGTTAGGATACTCTTCTGAGAACTTCTCCGTAGCTGCAATCACCTGTTCAGTGATATCATTCTTTGTATTTAAAAATGATATTTTCAACTTTTTCCGTACTTTCATCGTTAGTATTCGTTTCTTCGCTGCTTTGTGATTCACCTTGATTGGAGCCAACTTCATTATCATTCTTCGGTTCGTCCTGTGCACACCCCACAACAGATGTGACTAATAAAACTGCTAACAATACTGACAATACATTCTTGTAAACTTTCATCTTTTCCTCCTAAAATCGTAAAACTTCCACCTTGTTGTTGCCATGTACTATGAGTTACATTACTAAAATGAATCTATGACTTCCTCCTGTCTATTTGGATTAATTGGTGAATACGTATTATGCATATTCATGATTGTACATCAATTACGGCGATCTCCATTTCATTGCTATAAAGCTTTTCAACTACATATATATCAAAGCAATCAACACCTGCTGCTGTATGAAGTTGATAGCGATCATATGGTTCTGTTGGAAAGATCAAACCACTCATAGTATATAAACCGTCATTGATGAAGATTTCGACTGTCATCTTATCGATAAAGATTTCCATCTTTAACCTATCCAACGTCGAAACCAACGGAATTATATGCACTGTATCTGCAAAATCATCTTTGAACTCTGTTTCTCCTGAATGGCGGCGATCAAAGTAAATATTGGATGTACTCAAATCATACCCCATACGCAGCGATTCATTCTTTCCATTGGACAACTCCAGTTCCAATGAATGTTTACCATCGATTGCAGCTTCCAGTTGTATTCGACTGGAAGATATGTCTCCAACAACACTCATGACATTCTTAACACAATCACCTTTATCGGTTATTCGGCAACTTTTCAGATTATAGACCTCTTCAGCTGGCCGATTGGCTACAACCAATTCGTCACCTTTTCGACACAACTGCAATTCTCTAGGAATTGCAGTGACTCCTTTGAAAGGATAAGTCGGTACCTCCAATGCATACTGCCAGTTTGACATCCACGCCATAGTTATCGCTCTTCCGGTCAACTGACTGAAGGTTACTCCTGCATAATTATCCGGCCCGTAATCCAACCATTTTACTTCTTTGTGAAAACTCTTGAAGCAATATTTGCCATCGGTTTTTAGGAAATCACCAATAAAATACTGGGTTCCACATTCTCCATTGGGACCGCCTTGATTCATGCTCACCAACAAAATCCAAACAGGATTATCCGGGTCTTTATTACTTGAGTTACTATCTATATACATCTCAATCAAATCCGGACACTCCCAAGCCCCGTCACCCACATGCTCATGCACTCCATATCCCTGTCCGAACTCACTTTCCTTAGTCCAGTTCAGCAAATCCGGGGAACTCCAGAACTGGATATGGTCTTTCGCTGCTAGACTCATAATCCATATCTCTCCTTCTTGATGCCACATGATCTTAGGGTCACGAAAATCAAAGGGCATTCCCGCTTCTTCAATATTTGGAATCACCGGATTGTTTTCATACTTGATCCATGTTCTTCCCTTATCCTTACTATAAGCCATGGATTGTTGCTGTCTTGGAACTGTACTGGTATAAAATGCAAACATGGTATGCTTGCCAAATCCAGAAGTGTTCCAGGTATCTACTATTGTGCATCCGGAAAAAATCATGCCCAAGCCGTCATCGGACGGAGAGATGGCTTTCCCAAGCTCTTCCCAATGTAATAAATCCGTTGAAACGGCATGTCCCCAAGACATATTGCCGAACACCTGCTCATACTCATCATGTTGATAGAACAATGATATTCTCCTTCATAGTAATCAAACCGTTGGGTCACTCATCCAGTTCTCTTAGGAGCATAATGATAATATGGACGTCGATTAACCAAACGGTCCAAATGTTTGCTGCTCTCATGTTTCAAATATCCATCACCTGACATAACTACCTCCAAGGTCCTTAAATCTTCATTGACTGAGTCAATGAAATCATGGTATATATTGTGTTTAATTAATCTTTACTCTTCTTAGAATACGTATTCACATGCTTCAATTATATATCCGTGTCATGCATTTGTCAATATAAACATAGTACATGGTCTTCATGCTATACACTATCGTTTTCACATATCTTCTGATCTTTCCGAAAATAATTTCCTTTTATTTCCTTAAAACCCTGTAATCATTTTAGTATCTATGGTATTATATATTCAAGAATAGGTATTCAAGGTGGTTAATATGAAATATACAATGAAAGAAAATTGCAAAACTGGCTAACGTTTCCCAGCCGACTGTATCAAGAGTTATCAACGGAAACACTAAAGTGAATCCCGAAATCAGAAAGCGGGTTCTACAAGTCATTGAGGATGTTGGCTTTCAGCCCAACAAGGCTGCTCAAACACTGAAGAATCAAAATTCATATATTATTGGTGTCAGTGTAACATCCATATCCAACCCCTATTTCATGGAGTTGATTGAAGACATTGAACTGGAAGCAAGAAAGATAGGATATAATATTCTGATCCATAACTGCGAGAATAATTTCATGATTGAACGGGAGAATTTGAATAATTTCATAGCCCGTCAAGTGGATGGAGCTATCGTTGTTCCTGAAAGCCATGACAGTCTTGACATACTGAGCAAATTTAAAGTCCCTACAATCGTCATCACAGCGGAAAATCCCATTTTCAACTCCATTTCCGTATCTGCACGAAAATGGAGGGGCTCTTGCTGCAGAATACTTCATCAACGAAGGAATGACAGAATTTCTTTATATAGGACAAGGCCCTTTAGGAACTGATAAGAAGCTTACGGGATATAAGAATGCATTCTATGGCAACGGGATTCTTTTTGATGATGAACATTTCATTCATCATCCAACTGAACAGAATAATTCATTAGAGATGGCCACTGTCATCGAAGAACACATCAGAAACGGTTGCATCAAAAGCGGTCAGACAGGTGTACTTTGCGGTAATGATGTCATTGCACTGCAATTTATTACAGCCGCTCTTCGCCATGGGTATCACATCAATGAAGATTACCTGCTTGTAGGTTTCGATGATACCATGTTGTCAAAAAGCTATGGGTTTTCAAGTATACGTCAACCCATTAAGGAAAATGTCCAAACAAGCTATCAAACTTCTGATGGACGTCATCAACAAGAAATGGACCGGCACACATACAATCAAACTAGATCCAGTTCTAATCAAACGAAAAGGATTAGGTATATAAGACACCCAATACAGGATTGCCTTAGGTGTCTGAGGTAATTATTGACCGTATGAGGCGACAACTCCCTCTTCCCCATATAATAAGTGTACTTCTTGAACGTAGAGGCATTTAGGTGGCTTAAATCGTTTATATCCCTATCATTTCAAAACAAAAAAAACGCTGATACCTTTTGATATCAACGTTTTTCATGCGGGTGACAGGAGTCGAACCTGCACACCGTAAGGCGCTAGATCCTAAGTCTTAAAAATCGCTTCCTAAATAATGAAACAGGCAAAAGCACACTACAAAACATTGAAAACGCAGGCTTTTCATCAAATACCTTTTTTACTGCGTTAACTAAAATTCATCACAATTATTAATCGGTGTGCACATTGGTGTGCATTCACCTTATATGTGCATACGATTATATACTATGGGTAAAGTAAACAATTCTATGAATGACGGAATCATCATTATCTTAAATCGCCTATATAAACTTGTTTATATGAGTATTTACGGATATGAATTATACATTAAACAACGTTGGCAATAACACTGCCAACTTATTTATGCTAGTATTTATAACGTATTGTTTGATACCTTATACTAATTAAATAGACTTGTTTAGCCTCCCTGATATGCTCCTCGATGCAATATACGTAATCATTTCTACTATCTTCAACAGGAGGAGCATATTAAACTACTTTCGTGATAGATTCTTGTTTTTTTATAATTTTAATCAGTTCCGAATATATTATTGAATATAGTCATACCACTTTTCGCGATCATATGGTTGACTTAAATCTGTGTATTATAATAAAGCAATCCTTATTACTTGCTTGGAAGACGCTCTAGTTTTGTTGAGTTTACTGTGCATGACCATAAACGTTCTCGCATAGATTCAGTGCAATCGTAATAATCACTAGGATCCCATTTTACTAGAAATTCTTCCATAAGTTTTATTTTGATTTTTTTGTTGCATTATAAAACACTTCGTCAAAAATTGTTATAGAAGTTTTTTTTATTATTAGAATCCATTAAGATAATATCCTGTTCAGCAGCATATGCCTTGTCAAGTTCCAAAAAGAGTTCTTTCAATTTTTTTTTGGAACTTCAGTTTTTTATTAACCACCATGCCTTTCCACATGCTTCGACTGATTCAAACGTAATATTAATAAGTTCTACGTAGTTATCTATCATCTCATTATACAACTTGACAAACTCTGGATCATTAACGTATATCACTTTGATTAAGCCTGCTCCCCCTTTATCTGACACTAGATTAATGGGAATGTCATTTACTCTATTTTCCAAGTATCTAGTTTCTCTTGCTAACATAAAAAAATACATTTGCATATCTTTAATTAATTCATTTATTCTTTCTCCTTTCAAATAACTATGATAAGCTTTATCCAGTATATCAATTATTTCTACGTAGTAATTCTTAAAGAATGCTCTTCCTTTGGATTTAGCAATTATTTTTGCGAGTGTAAGTATAATCCTACTTAATGAATTCTTGTTGTAGACAACCTTATTTGTATTAGAAAGAGCCGAAGCATTCAATATTTTATTTAATCTAGAATTATTATTCATTGCCTTCATCCTTTTCATTTTCATTCCCTGTTGGATGAAAGACTATGTCAAAAACTTCAGCTTGTTCCTTATTCGAATTATGAACAACTACTCTAGCAAGTTCTTCATTTAGAATCCTTGATGCAAGCATTTGATTATTATAAGTCTGTAGATTTTCAGAATACTCGTCCAACGCAGGATTGTCTCCCAATAATGCATCTACAATTACACCATTAGTTCTCATTACATTCTTTTTTGCTGAAAGAAGAATACCCTGTACATAAAAAACTCGTATCATTATATTTATACATTGAATAAAAATCATTTGAAAACTGATAATAAGTTTTCTCACCATGTTCTTTTTGTTTGAACGAATCCGTTTTTTTTAGTAATAGACTCAGTATCTTCAGAAAAATCTATTTCAGATTCATTTCTTGAATATCCCTTAGTTGGTACATTGCCCTCATAATCCACTATTTCCGTTATTTGTTTTGTAATAGTATCTTTGATATAGCTATGTATATCATTCTTCTCCTTCTCTACTGTGACCTTAGTCTGGAGATTCACATCCTCTGGGGTATCTTCTTCCTGGGTACCCATAAAATATTTAGTAATCATTTCATCCATTTCAGAAAGCGAAAACTCTTCTGTATATTCACTTTCACCATTATAAAACGCTAGTCTAATATCAGTCAAACTAATAAGTGTAATAAATTCCTGATTCATTTGACGAAATATGAAATTTAATGTACGACTTACATTGATATTCTCTATTTCCCGAACAATCACTGTTTCCTCTCCCTCAGTTTCCTTAACTTCGGTACTTGTATTGATTTGTATATCTCGTTTTGCAGATGAATTCTCAGAGTTCTTAGATACAGCATTGTGAATATTTTTCACAGTTTCTTCTCTTGAAGAATTTGTATTGCCTGATATACTACCACTGGCTTTTGCACTACCCCATCCCCCAAGCTGCATTTGCTTCCACACTTGAATCATAACTAAAACTTTCGGATTTGTTCTTCTTTATAGTACTCTCATTTTGAATACTTCTTTCAAAATCTTGAGAACTTGTTTCAGTAAATGAATCTAAAAATATTTGAAGTTTCCTTAAAACGTTTTTTCTGATTTACTATAATTTCTTGATGCTGATTTTCCTCTTTTCACCAGGTAACAACGATAATGTCTTTATTACTCTACCCGCTCCATAACTTCCTGGGTAGCATGAAAGTTTATATGTTTCTACTAAAAGTATTCTTGGTTTTAAAACATCTCTCGTTTCCTTATCACTCTTTTTATGTTTCACAGTTATTGGTTCAGAACGGATATAATTATAGGTTAGTTTCCCATATAAATTTTTTGTAGATGTTCAAAATATACCCTTTATTAATCTGAGAGACAACTTCATCCATATCAATATGATCTAATTCATCTGATAATGGTACATTACTATCCACATGAGACCCGGGTTTGGAGTTATTCTAACGTTCACATTTGTCATATCCGTGTCTTCTGCATGTATATATCTTCGGATGAACATTTTATCATCAAAGTTTTTTTATCAATTTATCTTTTGACATATTATTAGATGCCAAATCCTCATTACCTGTTTGTTCTTCAGGTTCTATAAACCATTCCTTTAAAAAGTAATCTGATAATTCTTTACCTTCTTGTTTAAAGTCTATTTCAATAAAATTTCTTCCTGTATATGATGTATCATCAGGTATATCATAATAGAGTTTTGGAATATTTATTTCTTTTCTTTTTTAATCATATTTATTTATTCCTCCTTCATTAATATTTTTTTACTCTTCGGTATTGCATTAGAATGCAGAAATACAGAATAACACTAATGAATTCTTTTTTATCTCAATACTTATTGTCAAACTTAGACAAATGACATAGTGGAATCGTGGTATTCCGGACTGTACCATACCAGATTATGATCAAACTTGAAAATTCAAATTATGCAGATGTTACTAGTATGAGCAGTTTTACATGACCAACTTATAAACTCATATTATATCTATAAATATTGAATCCCTCCTTTCTACAGAAATACAAAAACCAACCCAAAAAAGGGTTGGTTACGCTATTGACTCACCACAAAATAAGCGTCCAAAATATATCTTCTGGCTCACTGTCTCCCTTATTGACTATTACTCCTATCATCTATATTATAGTCTTTAATACATTAATTTGTAATAGTGATTCTAGCATATGTATGTAAGCATTATGAAACATTATGTCTGTACATATCATAGGCAAAACGCACCATTAATTGATTCATTTCTTGAAAGTACCACATCTCAACATCTCAACTTGAAGATCCATAGTTGTTTACAACTATTCTAATACATTATCATTCAACTTTTCTCGAAATATGCCTTTCGCGAATAGTTCGCAATACCCACATATTACTTCAATTCAGTAATACCAACAACATGAAAATCATATACCGGTTTTTCAATATATTCTAAATCATCAAAATCATACGTCTTTATCTTACCAATACCGTTGGCTACATTAATCAGTTTTAAACTCTTTCGAGAACTGTTTCTTGAGCCTCCAGATGTCAATTCAACTTCTACTAGTACTAAATAGTTATCATTGTCACTCGATTTAACTATACCTTCACCAATATAAGACACATTATTTCCGAATCCATTCTCATCATACTCTAGTTTAAAGTCTTGGATTTCAATTGTAACTTCTTTTTCATTTTAGTTCTAAAAGAATATTATATCCTGTCATTCCTATTGCTATAAGTGAAAGTATTATTGCAATTATGCTTATTATATTGCTTCCTATATTCTTTGCATTACTCTCTGACATACTAACCTCCATATCACTTCATTTTGACATATTATTCATTTGAAATAGTATGTAATTTTACTTCATCTATAAATCACTTAAATATCACACTTTTCAAGCAGTTCCTGGTTAATGTTTACAATTTTCCCTGATTGTCTTGATGTACATAATCAGAATTTCATTAAATACATATCTATATATTCCATAGAATATGTTTCTATACTTTAATTTATCGAATTCTTCTTTCTTTGTTGCATGAGCGTATTCCCCATACACAAAATATTCGAAAACCTGTAATCTTGTTAAATTCAATCCTTCTTGTTTAACAATACATTTGCAGTCCAAGTAATTAATAAGCCAGTTTCTCGCTTCATTAAATCTATTTCTAAATGATTGATCAATATTATGATTGTTGTAAATCTTATAAAGATTTCGTATTGAAATATCTTCATTATCTTGTATAAAGAACCTAAGTGATAATATTAAACTCTCAATGTAAACGTCATTAGGAACCGTTACTTCTGGATTTGTGACAACATAACCATCCCTCTTCAAACTCAGAGAAACCTTACCATTATCAAGGTTCTTAACATATTCTGAGTTTATTATCTTGTTAGACTTTTCATTAAAATACTTCAATGTAGCATGAATTTCATTAGTAAGCATAAAACCTCCAAATAATATTGTAGTATATCAAAC
>LQAG01000104.1_pt1 | contig 39906 bp, 50 predicted proteins | sample 1535801 | NCBI WGS metagenome assembly LQAG01 (sample SAMN04331584, study PRJNA305678) | bioreactor metagenome | isolation source: bioreactor_3 inoculated with Wadden Sea sediment 1st replicate of a... | place: Germany:Bremen
TCCGATATCCGTGATGAAGCCCTTCACAAGCTCCTTGTTCAGCTGAGCGGTATCCGATGGGGTCAGGTCCTTGGCCAGGACGATGACTTCCTCGCTGATCTCCGCAAGGCTTGAGGTCTCAAGGCCCTGGATGTGGGTGAGCACACGTTTGGTCACATCCTTGATGTCAGCGGCCCTTTCCCTGAAATACTCGTTGTCCATGGATTCGAACATGGCAACGAAGGTATCTGCCACTTCCTTCAAGGCATAATCAGCATTCACATGCTCATCATTGATCTTCGACGTCACCGCGCTGCTGAGCTCAGGGTCATTGAGGATTTCGATGTGCGCCCCGAAAATCGCAGCGGTCTCCTCGTCGACGTTCTTCTCCGTCTTGTCCTTGATGGCCTGAAGTTCGGTTTCACTGACCTTCAGTGCATCACCGAACTTTGCCACCTCCGAAACGGTATCCGTCACCGCTTCCTTTTCGATCACAATCTCCACCTGGGCATACTTGTAGATCCTTCCAATACTGATTCCTTCACTTGCGCCGATTCCATTCATCATACTTTTACCTTCCTTCCCCTTTATTCTCTTTGTCTTTAACACTTACTTCATGTAAGATTATCTCCCAAACATCTATCCTTACTATGCCATCTTCATGATGAGCTTCAATGTCTCCTCATCGGAAACCAATGTTGTAATCAATCCGCTCCTTAGCGCTGCCAATATGGCCTTCGCCTTGTCCTTGCCGGAGGCAACTGCGAAAATCTTCTTCGTCTTGATGGTTTCCGTCTCTATACCGACAACACACCGGTTGGCTTCCACATCCAGGAAATCGCCATTACTGTCGAAAAAATGTGCTAACATGAAACCCACGCCACCTTTTCTTATGACATGCCACTTCATGCCATTTTCCATATGGGTATCCCATACTTTTTGAAGAGAACTATTATCATCAATCGCTCCAATACCAGACAGTATCAGGTCGCATTTCTTGATTTTCTGCAATGTGCTCTGAATGAGCGACGTTTCCATCACTGCTTTTCTCGCAGCAGGATCACTGATATATATCGGTGACGGCAGCGGATACAATTTTCCGTTGAGTTTGGAGGATATGGTTCTTCCAATGCTAAGCATATCTGTCTGATCCATATCATAACTGACCGCCCCGAACAGCTCCACGATATGCATATTCGAGTATGAATGATTTTCCAGGTAACTGGCTGTCAACTGTACATGTCTGCCCCATGAGATGCCAAGCGTCATATCATTACGCAGATACATATCGAGCTCTCTTGCCGCCGCCCTACCTACCTCTCTTAATGTTTCCTCTTCATCTGTCATGGTTTTTGCGATGACAACATTTGAAATATTGAACTTATGTCTGATTTCTTCCTGCAGTTGCTTGAATTCATTATTCCGATAATTGATGCTGATATCGACAATCTGCAGTTCACGTGCTTTTTCAGTAACCTGGACACTTTTGGTCTGGAGATGTAAATTTCCTTAGCTATTTGGCTTTGAGTCTTGCCTTTCATGTAATAAAGTACCGAAGCATCAATGATCAGTTGATGTTCTTCCTTATCCAACATAAAGTCACCACCTTGTAAAAAATGCGTTCATAAGAATCCTGCAATCATGGTATCCATTATACCCCGACATAACCCATCTTCCCAGTAAAAACAGTCTAATCTGCTTCCACGTCAATTCTGCATTATTGCACTAATAGAAAAAAGGCTTGTGATTCCATTCATCATGAAATCGCAAGCCTTATCCATATTCTCTCGTCAATGCTGTACTAAAATCCTTCAAAGTCTCCAACGGTATCCTTTGTTATATATACAACAGGAACCTTCACTTCTTTTGGCACCATTTGTTCATTCAAGGCGTTGATCATCGCTTCCGCACCGAAGACGCCAATCAGATAGGGTTGCTGACAGGCGACACCGGCCACTTCTCCGTCTCCAACCATCTTCACAAACTCCGAGGAGCCGTCAACCGTATAGTACCTGATGTTTTCCCCTTCTCTTCCCACTTCTTCTATAGCGGAAATCGTTCCAAGTATTCCGTTTTCGTTACATGCATATACCGCATCCACTTCAGACTCCAACTGAACCACATTGCTCATGATCTGAAAAGCCGTATCCTTTTCACCTGCATAATCATGCTGTGCGAGAATTTCTATATCAGGCGCTTCTTCAGACAACGTGTCAAGAAAGCCCTCCGCTCTCCGCAAAGATGAATTTGCCTGTGGAGAATCCAATACAATAATCTTTCCTTCACCACCAAGATCCTGAATCAGCTGCAATGCGCTTTGAACGCCTGCATCATAGTTATCCGTTGCAACATTTGCGACAATCAAATCGAGATCATCAGCGGGTGCGTCCAGACAGATAACCGGAATGCCTGCTTTCTGCGCCGCCTCCAGAGCCGGCTTGATTCCGGCTGAATCAAACGGTTCAATGAAGATGGCGTCACACTCCTGAGCAATGAAATCCTCAACATCGATAATCTGTGCCTGAACATCAAATTCACCACTTTTTTCGATGACTGTATAACCAAGCGGTTCCATCACCGATTTGACACCTTCAGTGATCGTGTCGAAAAACGAATGTGAAAACATCACCGATATCCCGACCTTCATGGAGGCTGTTTTCTCTTCTCCCTGCATTTCTACGCTTTCAGTTTTAGCTTCAGTTGCTTCGACCGTTTCTTCCGGTTCTTCATCCGTTGAGCCACAACCCGAAATCAATGATAAGATCACACCCAAAACCAATATAACACTTAATAACTTCTTCATGAAAAGCCCTCCAATGCCGTTTAATATTGGCTATATGTATATTATACAGTATTTTCTTCCACTATGCGATTGGACTCATCGCACATAACATCCCATGCCCTCATCAGCATGATATCACGCGAAGTCAATCGCAAGAATCCCATCCTCCAAACTGGCACCGGTGATCTCCATCCCCCTTAAGACATCCGGCAATATGAAACAGCGCTTTTCGTTCTTGATGGAAATATGGATTTCCCCTTTGTCCTGACCCAACTCCATTTCACTCTTGTCAGCGAATGGCAGATAGATTTCCATCCTGTGTATGCCATTTTGTTGAGTCACCGTGAAGATTCGACGGGAAGCCAACACATCGGCAGGATTCAGCTCCCCATACATAGTGCTGATTTCTCTCAGTACGGGGATGGATTTCAGCTCATGTTTCAACAGGTTGACCCGAATCAGGGAATATCCCTGAAACTGTCCATCAACTCATGAAGTCCTTCCTCCTGAAGGCTGACCCATTTGTTGAAATAACCTTCCAGCGCTTCTCTCGGATAGACTTTGTTGACGATTACCGCATCCACATTGTAATCGAACATCTGCAGCCAGGTGAAATTCCTCTTGGTTTCCTTGATGACGATCTTCTCAGGAGTGGTGACAATCCGAATCGAAAGGATTTCCCTATCCAGCATCAGCTCCTGAAGCCGGTCGAGTTTGTCCATCAGTCTTTCGACGTCTTCAAAACACTGTCCTTCGGCATGGGGATATGCGCGACTTTCTCGACAGCCGGTCCCACAGCTCTAACCATTTTCCGCTTGATCGGCAGTGTTTTCTCCATCAGGTTTCCGAACACTTCAGGAAACTTGAGCAGCGCCAAAGTCTCTCCTGTAGGGGCACAGTCCACAATCAGCGTGTCATAATCCATGTTCTCATAGATATCCAAGATCTTGAACAGGGAAACAACTCCTCAAGTCCCGGAAACACAAGAAGCTCCTCCGCTTCGATACCATCATGGGCCCTTGCCGTCATCAGTTCCTTGATGAATCCCCTGAGATTTCCCCAGGCCTCTTCACTTTCATGCATGATATCCACTTCCATGGCATCCAGATTCTCAGTGACCCTCGACACTTCAGAGGATAGCTTCACGTCAAGGCAGTCTGCAAGGCTATGGGCAGGATCCGTACTGATGACCATCACTTTCTTCCCTTCCTCGGCGATTTTCAACGCTGTTGCAGCTGCAATACTCGTCTTTCCCACACCGCCTTTTCCGGTATACAGAATTATTCTCATGGCTTGACCTCCTATCCGATATCGACTTTCCTGACTTTTTTGGCTTCGGAGTCGCTTGCGTCCTCCCTTTCGGTTTCATTGCCCCTCATGTCCGCAGAAGGTTCTTCAGCTTTCTCATATTCACTGAGATGTTCCTCGCACCTCTCACCGATGTCCTCTATGGCTTCAATCAACAATGCCGTCATTTCCCTGCTGATGACATTCAGATGCTTCCTGTACCTTTCCGGTACCAGCATCATCAATGCCTCATTTTCCAGCTGCTTGGCCTGAATGATTTTCTCGATGGCTTGAATACTTGTTTTTTTCATATCCTGCACATCCTTTCTATTCCCTGACAAATACAATTTCCAGTGACTGGTCATCGAATTTCGCTGAATCGATATAATGATTGCGCAGAGTCCCGGGTTTTGGAATGTTCCTCTTGAAGTTCCCGACTTTTATGATGATATCCGAACCTGATTCGTGCATATTCAGTTCCCCTTTCCCGGCACATGGGAGATAGAGTTTCAGGGTATAACCGTTTGCTGTCTTGATGTATTCCTCACCTTTTCCGGTGTCGACCGGTGAAAAGACATCTCTTCCCCGAAGCACATGATCAACAATCTTGTCGATCCCCTCCAGCCCATTCAGGTCGCTGTCAAACCAGGGAATCCTATAGATGGGAATCCTGTCAAACACCAATTCAAACTCATGGATATATGCTTTCTGAATATCAATCCACTCTTCAAAGAAAGGATTGCTGATATCCTTGGGCAAAATCCGGTTGATGTAGATACCGTCAACATGGAAATTATACATGTTCATATACATGAAGTTGCGCTTGGTCTCTTCCACCACCATTTTCTCAGGCATGGCGACAAGCCTTATCGAAGTGGTATCTCTGTCTTTCAACAGTTCCTGGAGTTCAATCATCCTGACATATGCCTTCTCAATATCGGACATTGCGTTCTTATCCGGCAGCTCCACTTTGAAGACCGCCTTTGAAATTGGTGCCAACACCCTCATGGCTACTCGCCCGACAGGAAAGAACTTTTCCATATACCAAGACATCATTTCGGGAAACTTGAGCAGTGATAATGTTTCGCCCGTTGGTGCACAGTCCACAATAATCCTGTCGTATGCTCCGCTGTTGTGAATCTTCAGGATTTTCAGCAACGAAAACAGTTCTTCCTCTCCGGGATACATGGGCAGCTGTTCCAGCTCTTCCAGCGGTAGCCCCGAGGAAGCCATGATTTTCAGCATAGCTTCACTCATGTCCTTAAAATCCGTTTCCATGACATCATATGGGTCGATTTCCAGGACATCCAGATGCTCCGTCACCTGCTGTATTTCCCTGCCTACGGGCACTTGATAGATATCACTCAGATTATGGGCCATATCCGTACTGACAACGAGAGTCTTGTATCCTTCCAATGCCGAATACCGTCCGTGCGCCGCTGCCACACTGGTCTTTCCTACGCCGCCTTTTCCTGTGAACAAAAGTATTCTTCCCATATAACAACCACCTTTCCATGATCAACCGGCAGTTTCAGCAAGTCAGTTTATCCGAAGTATAATTCTCGTTCCGAATAGTTCCTTACTCGAAGTATTTGCCGTAAGAGATGCTGCCCCCGGCAGCTTCTTGATTCATCCTTCTATTTGATCTCGATTCTTCTCACCTTGGATACGGGTTTTACCTCTTCCTTACTGCTGTCCTGTATGATATCTATGGTCTTGTCAATCACCTTGCCTACAACCGAAAGTTCTTCCGGCGAAAGAGCTGTCAACAGCTTCTGTCCATAATCCATGTATGTTCTGATGACCACATCAATCTGCTGTTGACCTCTGTCAGCAAGTGCTATGGTCACAATCCTCTTGTCCCGTGCGCTTCTTACGCGACTGACCATTCCCTTCTTCTCCATCCTTGAGACGATGCCTGTTGCCGTGTTCAGGGGAACCTTCAAATACTCTGCGATACCCGACATATTGACATCACTGTAGCGATGGAGAAACAGGAGGATCAGCATCTCATTCTTTGTGCAGTTGAACAGGATATTATCCCACATATCCTGGGAGAAAAAAAACTGCATCCGGTCGATGATTTCAAATATTGAGTTTTCCAGGTTGTTCACATCCAGCTTCAAATTACTTCCTCCTTCGAACTAATTTAATTCTACCACCGAAGTAATTGTTTGTCAACTTATCATCATTTTTCATGCAACTTATTATAGATATGGATATAATTGAGCACGTCCGTTCTTGAAATGATTCCGATGACTTGAGCTTCCTCCATGACAAGAACCCTTCCTAAGCTATTCGTATATAATTTCTTCATTACATTTGTCATCACGTCCGTAGGCTTCACTTTGTACTGGTCGCCAATAGGGGTCAGGATATAGTTGACAGCTGTATCCCTCCATTCATCCTGGGGAATTTTTCTTACACTTTCAAGTGAGACAATACCAACGATTTCTTCATTTCTTGCGACAGGATAACATCTGTATTTGTATCTGTACACAAAATCATCGATAAAACGCATAATGGATACATCAAAATCGACGATCACTACATCCTTGGTCATGAATTCACTCACCGGTATTATTTTTAACACGTTGTCCATCAGCATATTCTGATAACTGACTTCAGATAACTGCTTGATATACCAACCAATGAACGCGAACCAAAGACCGTTTATCAGATTTCCCAAAAAGATTCCAAACAGTCCGAAAAAAATCAATGTATATCCAAAAACTTCTCCCATGGTAGAAGTGATTTTGGTCGCAAGTTTCAAATCCTTTTTGACCAGCCAGATCACAGCCCTCAACACTCTGCCACCGTCCAAAGGGAATGCAGGAATCATATTGAATATCGCCAAATAAAGATTCAATATGGATACAAATGTAAATGGAAATATGAGATATTCTTCCAAATCAAATCTTTGCATCATCAATGAAATCAAGTTGAAAACAACAAATAGCGCTAAACTCATTGCCGGTCCGGCTAAGGCTATCTTAAGTTCTTTTTTTTGGTTCTTCCGGTTCCTTTTCAATCTTTGCCAATCCACCAAAAAATAAACAATGTAATCCGATCGACTTTGATATTCAAAGCTATGGAAACCATTGAATGTGACAGTTCATGCAATAAAATGGAAATGAGCATTAGAATCGGTATAAGAGCACTCAAAAACCAAGCCAGGTTTGTATTGATCTCCGGATATTCCACAATAAAATAATTCGTTGCCATCGTGTAGGTCAACAGACCGAAAATCAGAAGCCAACTGAAATGCAGTTCAATTTCTATGCCCTTGATCTTTCCGATAATTATTGATGATTTCATACGACTACCCTCCAACAACCTCTAGAATACCAACAATATAACGAGCTGTCTCTTCGATCAAATCCTGGTCAAGTTTATCAAGCGTATCTTCCGGTGTATGAATGATGGTCTCTACCATATCAAAAATATCGGTGGAAGTGATTGCCAAAGCTGGGATTCCCTGCATCGTGAACATGGAATGATCGCCTTCAACCCAAGGCTCAATTTCTTGAATATTCTTATAATCATGTTGCACTTTCAGAAAGATGTCTCTGTCATGCTGACTGACATTGATATGGGCAACCCCGATTTTTCTCCCTTTGACACCAACTCCGTCAGCATTGATGACCAAGGCAACATCCTCTATTGCAGTGCTTTTCATGTATTGCATCTGACCAGGAACACTATAATAATCTTCACCATTGAAAGCCACGAGTTCCAGATCATTCATCAATTTTCTGTCCTTCATCAATCCAGCCACACACAGCAGCACCACTGTTCCCGAAGCATTATCGATTGCACCTGGGGTCGTATGTTTTGTGTCATAATGAGCACACACAATTACCTTTTTCTTCTTCGCCCCTTGCTTTTTGGCAATAACATTCGCTCCTTGTGATGTGATTCTTTCAGAGATAATCTTAAGTTCCGCCCTATGATCGATCCTGGCGATTATTTTCTCTCCTTCGCTTTTCGAAACGTACACTGAAGGAATGAGGAAATCACCATCCTCAAAAATCGGAAAAACCTTCTCATCACTCTGAGCAATGGTTATGATTGCCAGAGGATTCTTTTTCTCCAGAAGACCAATGATTCTCTTATGGTGCTCCGGATTATAGAAGACAAAGCTCTTGGGCATGAGAGCTTCTTGAGTCAATTCTCCAGATAGCACTGCAATCCTATCTTCAAAACTGCTTTTTTCAAGTTCAGTTATATTCTGAACCGATACCATTTTAGCGCCCACCTCACACGGCATTGAAAGGGGCGAAATGGATGACTTGATATCAGTCGAATCAATTTTGAGCTCGGCTTTGTCACCTGCCCAGTCAAAGCAGCTGAATGTGGGCTCCGTAACGATAAAGTTGCTCTTCCTAAAAACATCGGCAATATACTTCTGAACTTTAATATTGTTGACAGAGCCAACAGAACGTGGTCCTATTTCACTGACAATATAATGCAGATATCTGTTTACATTTTGTGTTCTGCTATTTCTGGCATTCTCCATAATTCACAGCCTCCATATCAACATTATACGCCTAACTGATAATGAATACTACACTAGTAAGACATTCCTCTATGAATTTTAATGCAAGAAAAGCGGCTTCGCTGCACTTTTGCCTTAGCAAAATTTCGTTGTGTGGAAGGAAAGTTTCATTGACACAACAAGAAAAAACTCCCAAATCCTAGATCTATAAGGATTTGAGAGTTTCTGGGCATAAACGTTATGCAATTATTAATATTTACACCTCCACAAGAAGCGGATAATCCCCTTCGAAAGAGATTCCAATCGTCTTCGGAGCATACGTCTCTCCCAATACAAAGGGTCTGAAATAGAAAACATCCTTGTCTTTCCAGTTATGCACTAACTTCGGACCATATAACCCATCCCGACGACTATCCAAGATAATATGCTTTCCGCTCTCACCGAATGCTCTCCATGATTTAGGATCTGAAAATCACTGGATTGGTAAATCCTGACAGTTTTCACCACCTCTGTATCAGGTTGCCCAATATAATCCAGTTTTGTTGTCGAGAGGATCAGAAAGTATTTATCATTATGGCAAACCATACCCGGCAATTCCAGCTGATTATAATCCATTTCCCCCGGAAGCAAACAACGGAGGTTGGATTTCAAAATCCTCTAAATTCGTGCTGCTGCGAAAAACACCATGTCCTACACCATTTAGAACAGAAACGTTTCCTTCATTATCACCTCTCACTTTGCAGCCAAATATGACATGCATTTCGTCACCCGCCATGAATACCTCAGGATCCCTCAGACACATGAATGTTCCATCAGGATCATCAATCCTGCCCAGTGTTTCAACAGGTCCGAGATAATATCCCAAGTCCTTCAGTTTATCATAATCTCTTACAGGACATATTAAAGGTTCTTTTCTTTTATCAAACGAAACGCCTCTATCACCGGAGAGTGCCATCCCGATACTCTGACAGGCATATTTCCGACTCCCCTCCAATGGTTCATCGCTCAGCCGCAAACCGGTATACAAAGCCAAAACGGTTTCTGCGTCAATCTCAACAACACAGCCAGACCATATGTTGTAGGCATCGAACATGTCTTCATCTTGTGATACATCTATTACCGTTCCCACTTGCGAAAAACTATTGCCAAAAGTCTCTCGAGATGAAGTGTTCTATGCTGGCATTCCAGTAACGGTCTTCCGGGAATTTGCACCGATGCTTTTCACAGTACTGGGCATAAATATGCAGGACGTCGTCGCCGCTCATATATCCCCAGTTATCCCAGATATAGAAATTATCTGACTTGATTATCCCATTCATATATTTATCCTTTCAAACCGGATGTTGCAATACTCTCGATATAGTACTTTTGGAAGAATAGGAAGATGATCAGCATCGGCAATATTGAGAATGTCAGTCCAGCCAAAATGATACCATAACTGATTGGTGGTGAAGTAAACAGGAACTGCAGACCCACCTGTATTGTCCTGATATCATCATTTGATGCAACGATTAAAGGCCATAGGAAATCACCCCAGTGCTGCACAAAGGTCAGTATAAACACCGTTGCATAAACGGATTTTGAGATGGGAACAACGATTGATATGAAACTCCTGAAATTTGATGATCCATCCACTCTTGCGGATTCCAATAGTTCATCAGGTATTCCAGCAAAAAACTGTTTGAACAGATATATGTTGAAACAGTTGGCAACAAACGGGATGATCAGCGCTGCAAACCGATTGACAAGTCCAAACGTATTGGTAATCAGATACAGTGGTAAAACGATGCTTCAAAAGGAATGATGACCAATAGAATGATGATGGTCATGAGCTGCTTTCCAAAAGGTACGTTCAGTTTTGCTATGGCATAGCCACAGATACTGTTCACAACCAGTCCGAATGCATTGATCAGCAATACATATATCATACTGTTCATGATATACTTCATGATATTCGCTCTGGCAAATGCTCCCGAATAATTGCTGAGCGTCGGGGCTTCAATCAAAAATGCTTTCAAGGAGTCCAGGTTCAGAAAGATCTCATGTTCCGGTTTGAAGGATGAGACAACCATCCATACCAACGGTGTTATGAAGATCAGGAAAAAAACAAGCTTGAACGCAAAGCCAATCAGATACTTCATTCTTTGTTTATTGATTATTTTCATGCCTTAACCTCCTAGTAATCCTTATCTTTCATGAGTTTTTGAGTCAACACGGACACCAAAATGATGATAAAGAAAAAGATGATTGATATCGCTGCTGAATATCCTGCATTTCTATATTGAAAACCTTGCTTGTATATGAATTGCACGATTGTCTGAGTACTTCCATTCGGCCCCCCGCCTGTCATGATGAAGGGTTGCTGGAATAATTTGAATGCTTGGATTGTCGTCATGACAACAACGAATTTTATGACATTTCTCAGTCCAGGCAAGGTTATATGTATGAAGCTCTTGAACATGCCTGCACCATCAATCGCTGCAGCTTCATATAGTGATTTGGGTATTTCCTTCAATCCCGCGAGGAAAATCATCATAAAATAACCGGACATCTGCCAGCCTGACATGAAAATGATTGAGTTCATCGCCTGGTCCTCACTGGTCAGGAATGCCTGGGGATTTATTCCGAAATTCCCTAGAAAATTGTTGATTAATCCGTTTTTCGCATACAGGAATGTCCAAAGGATGGAAATGACGACAATGGATGTGATGACAGGACTGAAAAATCCAATACGGAAAAAGGTGTTGATTTTCTTTGAACCGTCATGGATCAGGACAGCCATAAACAAAGCTAAACCGGATTGAAACGGCACGATTAGTACGACAAAGTAAAACGTATTCTTAAGCGATTTCCAGAACTCGCTATTACTCACTATGTTGACATAGTTTTCTAATCCGACAAATTCCATCAAGTCAGCTCGTAGCAGGTTATAATTGTAAAGACTAAACCTTGCTGCCATGATTGTCGGGACTATGAGAAATGTAATGATCATAATGACTGCGGGAATGATAAATACAATTCCCAGCATCTGATACTTATTCTTGAATGCTGTGATTTTCTGAGATAAGTACTCCATAGACAAACCTCCCTGGTCTATTTTGATTCATGATTGTGTTCAAATCCTTCAAAAAGAGTATAAAATATCCCCTCATCTATAAAACCTAAAATGAGAGGATATAGAATGCAGCTATCAATGCTTATCTAAAGAATGCGTTAATATTGCCATCAATATTCTTGGCTGCTTGATTCAGTCTTTCTGTAACATCAGCACCCAAAAAGATGTCAACTGCTGCTGATGCAAATTCTTGAGTCAGCACTGGGTATGCCGGTGTTTTTGGTCTTGGATGTGCCGCATTGATGACTTGATCTTTCATGACGCTCGCCGGATAAGTTCCCCAGTATTCAGAGGATTCCAATACAGACACCCTGGATGCCGGTTTCCGGAGACATCCTGGAATTTCTGAATATTCTCAGCATTGTTCATATACAGCATGAAATCGACACTTGCTTCAACGTTGTCTGTTGAGGATACTCCCCATGCCCAGTCGCCGGATGGTGCAACCTGCTGTACAGCATACGGCAGATATGTTACACCCCAATTCAGGTCAGGGTAGTTCGCCTCGAAGCCCGGTACAACCCAGGAACCACTGATCTTAAAGGCTGCTCTGCCCTCTTCAAACTCTGTTGGTGTTGCTTGCCAGTCCGCATATTGCGCCAACGACTGGAAATACTCCATGGATTCTATAGTCGCTTGACTGTTGATATATCCATCTGACTCAGTACCATCAGAAGAGATGATCTCTCCACCATTGGCCCATACGAAGAACGACGGGAAGTATGTCATCCATTCGCCGGTACCATAATCAGGACAGATATTGAGACCGTTGACTTCTCCTTCGACATGACAAGCTTCGACAGCTGCATGAAATTCTTCGAATGTCCATGCCTCTTCAAAGGACATCGGAGGATCAATACCTACCGAATCGATGATATCCTTATTGAAGAACAACGCCACATCCGATTCTGACGGTGCCAATGCGTAGAACTGTCCATCATAGGTACCTTGGTCTATGACTGAACCAACAAAGTCATTTAGATCGCCTTCTTCAATATAGTCATCCAGTGGTTGGATGATTTTTGAATATGCATAGTTACTCACGTTGGGGCCATCCATCATAAGCAGGTCGGGCAATTGATTGATCGTGACTGCCGCACTGATTTTATCTTCATATGCAAATTGATTCGCACGCGGCACAAACTCGTACTCAACGACAACTTTCCCTTCCATCGATTCATTATATGCATCCATCATTTCTGATAATGCAATGTTCTCATTCTCGTTGTTGGCTGGCAGCCATACTTCCAAGACTATAGGTTCTGATGTGCTTTCACCGTCAGTTTTTGTCTCTTGGGATTCGGTTTGCTTAGAAGTCTCTGGCGAATTTCCTTCATCACCGCCATTATTGCCGCAGCCTGCGACAGCACCGATCATCACCATGATCAATAATACAGATAAAAATTTCTTTGCGTATCCTTTCACAACTATACCTCCTAAAATTGTTTTATGAACTTTACATCTAAAGGATACAACATCTATAGGTCTTCCCCTATAACTATCTTGTACAGTTATATATAACTATCTTAACTTGCGATCATTCATTCGATATATCTCTATTCCTGTGTTGCATTGGTGTCATTCCGTATTGTCGTTTGAATACTTTATTGAAATAAGCCACGTTATTATACCCCACCAAAGTCGCGATCTCAGTTACGGATATCGATGAATCTCTCAGCAGTTCTCCTGCCTTATCCAGCCTGGTTTCCATAAGCAACGCCGAAAAGGTTTCACCCGTCCTCTCTCGAAATATCCTGCTAAGATAAGCGCTGCTGACAAAATACCGACACTCGGCCAGCTCTTTTAGAGAGACGTCTTCAAAATAATGTAAGTTCATGTACTCAATCAGATCCGTCACGATATCTTCGCCTTTATCCTGATGATGTAGGCAGATGCATGAAATCATCTCCCATACATGCTCCAGAAGCTTCTCAAGAGTATCATACTGCTCAATAACAACTTTATTGTAATCCAAATCGATGCTTTTGCATTTGTTCTCGATGAGTCCGATAAGCTCAGTCAAGACGTTATATAAAAAGATTGAGGATAATTTTTCATCCAGTATGATTTTCTTGATTTGCACATAACTTTTCTCACAGGTTTCCATATCCCCTATCTGCATTGTATGTGCTAGAATACGAATTTCATTTCTAATCTCTGATTCCAACTCCGATTCATCCTCTGCACCCCGAGAAAAGACGTGCAGCCTTCCCCATTCATCTTTCAAGTAATTGATCAGAGCTAAATGAGCCTCATCATATGCCTGTAATAATTCATCCAAATTATCATGTTGTGGACTGATACCTCCTACCAGATGCCCATTTGAAGCATAAAGCATTTGACGTAAATGCTTCTCTGACAATGTCAAGTCTTTAATATCACTTGTCCCATACATCAAAACCAAGACTTCATTTCTGCTGAGAATACCGAAATAACAGCTAAAACCAGAATTCTGATTCAATTTTTCGGTTATTTTGAGTCTCCAAGAGTCATTAATTACTTCTCTTGCCCGAATGATGGCAAGCTTATAGGAAGCAATTGCTTCATCTACTTCCAGCGCCTTTATAACGCCATTGACCTCCAGTTTTTCACGCTTCATGAATACATTGCCCAGATACTGAAGATTCATGGAGTCTTTCGCTTGAATCTCCAAAGACTGCATCTTCGTGACCTCTTGCTTTTTCTGGTCAATGACAGTCAATAGTCGTTTGATAACGGCGAGAACCTCCTCTGTCTGAATGGGTTTCAGGATGTACTCATTGACCTTTAAGTTGATGGCCTGTCTGGCATACTCAAACTCTGCATGGCCAGTAATGATAACAACCATAATGTCAGGATTTGTTTCCCGAAGCTTGGATGCGAGCTCCAATCCGTTCATCTTCGGCATGCGGATATCCGTCAAAACAATCTCAATATTGTTTTGTTCAATGATATCAAGTGCATCCATGCCATTATCCGCTTCTAGCACGTCAAAGCTTTCAAAGACACTCTCAACGATTCTGCGCAATGATTTACGTGTATAGTATTCATCCTCTACGACCAATATCTGAAGCTTTCTTTCCATATAATCATCTCTCCAATACAGGTAATAATATTGTCACTGTGGTTCCTTCCCCTTCGACCGAATGCAGCTGCAGTCCGTAATCCTCTCCATAACGATTCCGTATCCTGCGATGTATGTTGCTCATTCCGATATGGCTCCTTCCATCATCGGTATTGAATAAACCCTTATTATCCTTTCCTCTGAGGGCCTGATTGATTTCATTCAGCTTGTCAGGTTCTATACCTATACCATTGTCGCTGACATCAATGGCAATATAACTATCCTTTTTCTCTATTCCCAATTCAATGATACCTTGATGCAATGTATCCTTCAAACCATGATTTATTGCATTTTCCACAATCGGCTGTATGATGAATTTAAGCACCTTAAGGTCCAGCAGTTCCGAGGCGACCCGCTTCCTGAATTCAAATTTTCCTACAAATCGCAAACTCTGTATTCGAATATAGTCATCAATCTCCTGCAGCTCCTGATCAATCGTCACTTCATTTAAACTGCTGATGCTGTATTCAAATGTCCTGGCCAGCGAGTTTGTAACTTTCTTGATATTCTCAACTTCATCCAGATTTGCCAAGGAGTTGATCAGGTTCAGTGTGTTAAATAGAAAATGCGGATTAATCTGGGCTCGGAGCATATCAAATTCCATTTCACGTTTATCCAACTGTAATTGGTATTTTTCCTTGATATTGGCATGCAGATTACGAACCATGAGATTATAGGAATCGATCAATTCCCTGATTTCTCTGACCATCTTCATCGAGGTTTCCTCTTCTTCAAACCTTCCATGATGGGACAGTTCCAAGGTGGTTTTCATCTGATGAATCGGCGCAATGATTCTCTGTGATATGAAATAACCTATAACCGTCAAAAGCAGCATGAATGAAAAGATCAAGACGCCTGTCAACCTAAGATTATTGATCATACTGCTTAATATTATGGATCTGGGTATGTACTGAACAACTCTCCATCCTGTTTCCGGATTAACAGTTCCTGTCATCATGAACGTTCTGTCGTTGATTTCTGTCTGAAAATGAGAATCAGCAATTTCCTCCCAGTTATCATGAATGATTTCTGACATCAAGGAAGCATCTTCATCATTCTCTTCAGACTGGTATATGATATCCTTGCCATGAAGAATAACAGTATTACTCAGCAGTTCCAGATCGGCACCCTTATCTTCGCTAGATAACTGACGCTGCAACTCGCTCAATCGAATATTGACGAAAACAAATGCATTGGGTTTGAACGTTGCTGAATGCAACAGTTTTCTATAGATCGTTATGTAATCAACATCATATTCTCCCTTATAAACCGGAGATATAAACCTTTGATTCTTGTTTGCTTCCATTTCAGGAATCCATTCATCATAGATTTTCTGCATATGGATGGAGCTGAGTGACCGAACATTGGTATAGAGCTCGTCATTGTTTCCTACAAACACGACTTCATAGAATAATCTGCTCAGGTTTGATGCCAGACTTATGGTCTGGATAATCTTGGTGTTATCCTCAACATTCTGCTTACCTACTGCTGGCTCATATTTTCCCAGAATCGCCTGTGCCTCTTTGTCAATGATCGGTATAGATGAGATTCTGTCTATATCGGAAATGATGAATTCGATTTTGGAGTCACTTTGATAATTATTGGATGTCATGAAATTATAGAACTCATTTTCAATATCGTTCATTGATTTGAAGATCAGCAATGTCAAAATGATGACTAACGGCAAAATGATCAGTACCGAATAGACCAAGATGATCTGTGTGTAAAGATTATTGAAGAGACTTCTTCGATTATGCGTCATGACATCCTCCATATTTCGTATGTTATCACTCAAGTTGGAATGATTCCTTTATATTATAACATCATATCATCAATAAGGTACTTGAGGGATTATCTTAGTTTACTAAAACCGTTTCTTCAACATTCGCTCTTTTCTTTTTTTGCGCTTTTTTCTCTTTTAATTTAGTTATTGATTCTAGAAATCTTACATCCACTTTTTCACCAACACAAATGGCAACTGTACGTTCCGGCAAGAAAATACTATACGCCTTCATTTTCACCACATCTGAACTCAGTGCTACTTTCCATCTGTAACCATGCGGCAATCCAGGCAACTCAACCATATTTCCCAAATATCTGACATTCATGGCTACATAGACGAAGTCATCCTCCGTATCATCACTGTTTCGTCCGGTAAACATAATCCCGAGGAACTTGTGGTCATCCGGATTGCCTAGATGCCAAGCTGTTATGCCATGATGGCTTATCGAATGAAAATGACCGCTCCTGGCAGACTTCTCTACCTTCTTCATAATCGGGTGTTCTTTCCTAATGCTGATCATAGTCTTCGTGAATTCAAAAAGCTCCTTGTTCTTAGAAAGAAGATTCCATTCGACCCAGGAAATCTCGTTGTCCTGACAATATGCATTATTGTTTCCCTGCTGAGTCCGTCCGAACTCGTCACCGGCAAGCATCATCGGTACACCTCTGCTTGAAAGCAATACCATGATTGCGTTTTTCATCATTTTTTTCCTCAGTTTCAAAACCTGCTTCTCTTTCGTCTCACCTTCAACTCCACAGTTCCAGCTGTGATTGTTCCATCTCCGTCTGTGTTGTTCCAGCCATTGGCTTCATTGCGTTTGAAATTATAGCTGTATAAGTCATGCAATGTGAATCCATCATGACAAGTAATGAAATTGACAGATGCATCCTTACGATTATCCTTGCAATAGATATCCAGGGAACCATTGAATCTTTCAATCACATCATGGGTCACACCATGATCTCCTTTAAGGAATTGTCGCATGCTATCCCGATACTTGCCATTCCACTCCACCCATTTGCCATATGCCGGAAATCTACCAACCTGGTAAAGACCTGTATCCCATGCTTCTGCTATCAGCTTCGTATACTTAAGTGTGGGGTCGAGTGCCAATTCTTTAACTACGGGAGGATCGCTCAATTCCTGTCCATACTCACCGCGGGTTAATATCGATGCCAAGTCAAATCGAAAACCATCAATATGATATTCAGAAACCCAATATCTGACAGAATCGATGATCATCTTCTTCACAATGGGATTATTACAGTTCAACGTATTGCCACAACCGCTATAATTATGATACGTTTCTGCATGTCCAAGAATATAGTGGGATTGCTTGTCCGATATCTTATAGTTTATCGGATAGCCACCATGACCCCCTTCTGCAGTATGATTGTATACAACATCCAGGATAACCTCAATACCGTTTCTATGAAGTTCCCTAACCAATTCTTTCAGTTCATTTGCACTTTCGCTGTAGTACTTCCTGTTTGGAGAAAAAAAGTTAATAGGATTATATCCCCAAAAATCACCAAGTGTCTTACCGTCATGTTCTCGAATATCAAGTTCAGAGTCAAATGAGAAAATCGGCAAAAGCTCGACAGCATTGATACCAAGCTCCTTAAGATAAGGGATTTTTTAAGCAACCCACCAAATGTGCCTTCTTCCGTATATCCTCCTACATGGAGTTCATAGATAATCAAGTCACTCATTGGTATTTGAGGGTTTTGGACACCCTGCCAATCAAAATTGTCGAGGGGCACACTCCCTCTGTATTGCCTTATTCTTTCCTTGTTTTCTTTCTCAGCATGATTATGACATGAAACCTCTTTTGCATATGGATCCAGAAAATATTCCGAACCATTCTTGATAAACATATATTCCAAAGTATCAGCCTTAAGGCCGTAAATCAGCATTGAATATACGTCTCCAAGTTTGCATTCTTCCGGAAACACAATGATTTCTTTGGGTTCTATACAACCCTTGTCAAACAATGCAAGCTCTACCTTCTCAGCATCTTTTACGTAAACCGTAAATACAACCCCTTCACTGAGTATGGTTGCACCGAACCAATCAAACCTGCCTTTACCTATCATGGGTTTTTCTGTTTCGGTATGTTTATCATTTTCATGTTGCTTCAATGTTATATTCTTTAACAAATTTCTTATATATTTAAACATCATTCTTTACCTGTTCTTTCTTACTATATATGTAAACGGTGGACCGGTTACTTATATAGTACCATATCCAAATTCCGATGCAATACTGACATAAATTGCATGCTGAAATACTCATGATATTCAGTCGAGAGAAAAAAAATCCTTCAAGCCCTTTAAAATCGGGGCTTGAAAGACTTTTTACAACAAGAAAAGCGCGAGACGGGATTCGAACATTGCGATATTCTTAAATCCACCTGGAAAGGCGGCTTGCCGACACATCATCTGTTAATGGACTCAAGTGGGGACTCACAAAAATCCCAGCTGATTCCCGTCACCAATCTCAAACAAACTGCTCTCAACGGTCTCGATGCCCTGCTTCGTATCTTTTGTCACCGAGACATCCAAATGCTCTTTGTTACTGCCGGGTTCCCGTACCGCCCTCATAGAATAGATGAGGTCAAACTGGCTGGTAATGGCACTGGTATTGATATGGGTGAAGCAGATCATCTGTGTGTCATAGGACTCAGCAATTCTGAACAATGGTTCAAGAAGGTGCTCGGACGATACCAATCCGAAGGGATTATCCATAACGAGAACTTTACCTTCATCTGTATAAAAAACGAAGGGTTCCGGTATCATATATACATTCAGCCACTCTTCATTAAGACATGATTCCTGCCAATGGTATCACGACCACCTTTGGTCGGTGCAAGTTTCCCTTCATACAACTTATGGTAATCATAAATACCCATGGCTTCCTGAAGAGCTTCCACCGTTTTTATTCCTTTTTCTAATCCTGCAACAGACATATGGGCTCCTAACTGTAGTACTTTTGATTCTTGCTACGTGGATGCTTGGGTATGGTCATCTTCAACTCCCCCGTCTCCAAAAGTGGTCTGACATAGTTTTGCATTGCATAGTATACAGTTGAAAGACCCACGAACTCTGCAATCTCCTGTCTTGATTTAGGTTCTTTGCAGAAATCCAATAGTGTTTTATTCTTGCTCTCTGCTTTCTCTATTACTCTCTTGTCACCGTTATAAAACGTCACAATAAACTCACTCTTATGATCGGTAAACAAAGCCTCTTCCATACCTGCCGCTCTCATTTCTCGTTGAATGGTAGGAATACCTGAATAACGATTCTCAGTAAATCCTAAAGTTTCCAAAGCTCTTGCCAATATCGGATTTCTGGTGTCAGGACGTACCTTACCCAACTGATCCACTGTCAACCGTCCATATAACCCTCCTGGATTCCGTATCTCAACACGGTCCTTATACATGATGACTTCTATTGGTATTGATTCCGTATGCATACTGTAATCCCTATGGACAAGAGCATTCAATACCGCTTCCCTAAGAGCCAAAAGAGGATACTCCGTTTTATCCGCTCTCATACCCGTATCCGGTCGTATTATCGTACTCACCCTCATATTCTTTCGAAGAAAAGCCATTGTCTCTTCCAACATGTCCTCAATGGTACCCTCTAAAACGTTTGTTATCAATGAATCTAGACCCATTTTCTGCAGCGTCCCCAAGTTCATAACCCATAACCAGCATCGCATTGATAGTATAAGCAGGATAAAAGATCTGAGGATACTTTGAGAAGAGCAGTGTACAGGCCAGGGTTGGCTTACTGTCTATCACCATGTTCAGCAATCTATTAATATCGACTGCAGGCAAGCTTGCCAATTTGGTGTTATTATCCTTCACTAAGCTCAAATACTCATTGTATTTCTGATCATCGATGGCCGTCAGATCCGCTTTTTCATTAACACGAATATCATCTTCATATTTTTTCCTAAAGGCTTCATAGCCATAGATTTCATAATCACTCATCCGTTCATCAGAATCACCGCAGCGTATATAAGATCCTTTCATACGTCCTGCACCACCATAGTAACAAGGACGTTCTGATATATCCATTCCCGGTATCTCTACGGATACAACCGTTTGATCATTAACTGCTGCAACCGTAAATACTGGACGCACGATTGGTACCATCTGTTTGCACTGTTCTGTAACCTTCTTCTGCAAATCATGAGGATCATAAACACCTACTACGCTGAAGTTTTTCTCTTCATCCACACCAAATAGAATCGTACCACCCATATCCTGATTTGAAAACGCTGATATGGTATCGTACAGTTTTTTTGGACAACCAAAACGAGCTGATTTGACTTCAACATCCTGTAATTCTGATTTGAATTCCCGAATTTGCTTTACCAATTCCAGTAGTTCTGATACGATCATAGGCCAACCTCCAGTTCAATGTATTTTAATAATACTCCAATATGCAAAAATAAGCAAAATTTATTTTGCTTATTTTTTGATTGATTTTGCTTATTATGTTATTTTTCGATATTTTTTCATGAATCTGCGAAAGCAATTCATATAAATATATGTTAATCATTTCCCCTGTATCATGAACCCGCGACCCTCGCCTAGGCAAGGCGATGCTATTTCAGCAACCACTCAATGATATTTTCAAGATAAATACCGTCCTCAGTTTTCGTGTTTCCATAGTCCATCGTCAGCAACGTCTTCTTATGTTGATCACCTATATTTCTGAATCCTTTCAGTTCCCTTTCTCTTATTCTCTCATCCATGACCGATAAGGATACCTGATAATACTCCACTCCGTTTTCATTTGTTGCTACAAAATCGATTTCGTAGTTGCTACCGGTTCCAATTGCAACTTTATAATGCCTTCTCAGCAATTCAAGATAAACGATGTTCTCAAGCACTCTCCCTCGATCCATCATTTCAAATCCGTGCAGATAACTTCTTAGCCCAATATCTGTCAAATAATATTTATCAGGAGAACGAAGCACCTTTTTACCTCTGACATCATACCGCCTTGCTTTATGCAGTATGAACGCTTTTTCAAATGCTTCGATATACTGAATCACCGTTGCAACATGTGCGTTCATTCCATTGCTCTTCATATAATCCGCAATCTTATTGCCTGAAATCAGGTTTCCGATATTCTCAGACATGAAAAGCATTAATCTGGTTAACAGGTCCGTATTGGTAACCTTTGTTCGCGAAAGGATGTCCTTGACGACAACCGTATTGAACACTCCCTCAAGATAATCGCTGCATAGCCTTAGGTCATGTTCCAATTCAAGCAATCCCGGAAAACCGCCAAATTGCATATACTTGTCAAAAGCTTCCCCAACAGGTAACGATGAATTTCCCGACAAGTATTCACTGAATGATAAAGGATAAATATGAAGTTCTACGCTTCTTCCAGATAAAAGGGTGGAGAATTCTGATGACAGCAGATATGCATTTGAACCGGTGATGTATATATCACAGTCCAAATCCACTCTAAAGCTTGCTACGGATTTCTCCCACTCTATAACCTTTTGAATCTCATCGAACAAAAGATAATACTTTTGCTTGCTCTTGCACAAATCCATAATGTAGTTGTACAGAGATCTGTATTCGTTTAGTGTATCATAGGTGAGAGATTCAAAATTGAGATAAATGATCTGTTCTTCTTTGATACCATCATCAATAAGAATATCGAAGAATTGCTTCAAAAGAACTGATTTTCCTGATCTTCTGATACCTGTTATGACTTTGACGACATCTTTATTCATGTACTTGCATAAATAATCTAGGTATTTTTGTTCTTTGTATCATACAAAACCTTTCTTTCATTTGTTTTTATATATTGTATCATACAAAATCTATCTCTACCAGTTTTTTCATGCATTTTCGTCATATAAAACTCAATCCAAATCGCATAATTCATTGTAAATCTATATTCCATCATATTTCCTTCATTATACAAGCCTTTTTACTGAGTATCTGTAATGAATTTGACGTTCTATTGTAAAAAAATCTTAACCTCTACATGATATACTTCAGTCATGATCTATAGGGAGGTACATCATGAAACTATCTTTAAAAAATTCTTGTTATGCTGGTGCTTGTATCTGCAGTCTTCTACTGTGGATATAACATTTCCAAATCAAGAACATTCCAGTTTTTTGGAGATTTATATTATCAGTCTGAAACAGACACAAACATAATTGCATTAACATTTGATGATGGACCAAATAAGAACACCGAACAGATATTACAGGTTCTTGAAGAACTTGAAATTAAAGCCACCTTCTATTTAACAGGTCAAGAACTATATGAAAACCTCAGCTATGGAGAAATGATTGTAGATGCAGGTCATGAACTCGGTAACCACTCATACTCGCATCAGCGAATGATCTTTAAATCCTATGACTTCATTAAGGATGAAGTCGATTCAACCAACAACCTGATTCGATCAGTCGGATATGAAGGAGAGATCACTTTCAGACCGCCTTATTGCAAACGTTTTCTGCTGCTTCCCTACTATCTTAGCACCCAAGATATAACAACAGTCTCATGGAATCTCGAACCGGAAACAGTAATGGGATATAGCGCCAGTGCAGAAGACTATAGTGACTATGTCGTTGAAAACATCAAGCCTGGCTCCGTTATTCTTATGCATGTTATGTACGAAAAGAGATCGGAGTCACTAGAAGCTGTTAAGCTGCTTGTCCCAAAGCTTAAGGAAGAAGGTTATGAATTTGTCACTATGAATGAAATGATGAATGTCACTCATTAGCTATTCACTTAAAAAAACACTGAAAGAATCCCTCAAACACCTTTTCATAAAGGTACTTGAGGGATTCTCTTTATAAAAAAAGCGCGAGACGGGATTCGAACCCCGGTCCGGTTTTGCCGGATAATCCTTTATTCTGAAATGGTGTTAAATGCAAAACTTATATGAGGTTTCAGTTTTATAAACTTCATTTGGCTCTAACAATCTACTCTTGATAAATGGCGCATTAATTGCATCTGGATAATATTGAGTCTCTAAACAAAATGCTGCTCTCTTGTGAAGCGGAGTATTGTCATAAGCAATATATTCTTCCTTTAGCAAATTTCCACTGTAGAATACAACACATCTTTCCTGAGTCCTTATTTCCATCTTACGCCCTGTCTTGGGATCACAAACGACAACGTTGGGACCATCTACATTCTCATTCAAAACGAAAGCATGATCATAGCCCGCTCCAAAATGAACTTGCCTTTCATCTACATCAATATCCCTACCGATTGCTTTAGGTTTTCTGAAATCAAAGGGAGTACCTTCCACATGCAGTATTTCTTCAGGAATAATATCTTCATCAATTGCAACAAATTCATCTGACTTCATTGTCATAACGTGATCCGTCACTTTAGTATTAAAATCTCCACTAAGATTAAAATAACTATGGTTTGTCATATTAACTACTGTTTTTTGATCAGTTGTACATTCATATTTGATCTTCAATGTATCATTATTATCAAAGCAATAAGTAATATTGCAATCTAGATTGCCTGGAAAACCACCTTCAAGATCCGGACTTAAATAGTGCAGGTTTAATTTTAGCTGATCATCCTCCAGCTCTGCGTTTGCTTCCCATACTTTTTTATCAAAAGCATTACCACCACCATGAAGATTATTATCACCATCATTTGCATCCAAATTATACTCTACGTCATCAATGCAAAACGAAGCTCCTTTAATTCTGTCGGCACTTCTACCAATTGCGGCACCGATAAAATCAGGACAACTTATGTACCCATCCATACTATCAAACCCAGCAACAATATTTTTCATGACTCCTATTTTGTCTGGTACTATAATCTTACTTATAGTGCCACCATATGTTAAAACAGATACATTTGATCCATTATCATTAGTCATGGAATACTCATGGACTAATACACCATCAGATGTCATTCCATATTCATTAACTTTTAAATACATCATACTTTCCTCCTGATACAATTGTTACAGTTATCCACTATAGTTTAAAACAATATCAACACACCAAACCCCCAGGCCTTTTTAAGGACATGAGGGCATAGTGCATAATTATTCAAATGTAAATCCTGATACACGTTGTGTTCCCAATACCTGCTTCAGTTGATCCATATCAAACTTCGATTCATGCTGATGGTCAAGCAATCCATTGATTTCTTGCTCTACATCTGCCAATTGTGTGTAACAAAAACCACAAACATCTTGAATACTCATAACCGATGAAAACAACTCACAAATCTTATCCATGACTTCTTTTTCTGACTTGAGCCTATTTCCATATCCCCATGCATCTTCATTTTCAGTACTGTCGCCATAGGCAACACCTCCGAATTCACTGATGAGGAGCGGTTCATTCTGATAATTATACCCTTTGCAATAATTTTGTTTTGCACTGGTAATGGACAACGAATTATTCACTTTGTTCTCGATATTTGAATATCGGTTATAGAGTTTATCTCCGTCAGAACAATAGTCATGTATCGTCAGAACGTCCGTTTTAGTGTGTTCCCATCCATCATTCCCAATGATAATTCTTGTGGAATCAATACTTCTGGCCATTTCATACATCGCATTCACAAATTGCTGCTGTGACCGATTGCTATAAATCCCGTTAACTCCCCAAGACTCATTAAATAATGTCCAAACGATAACACTGGGATGATTGTAATGTTTCTTCATGAAATCCTCAAGATCATTGGAAAACAACGTCTTCGATCTACGGTTGAACTTGTAAAAACTTGGCATCTCTGCCCATACAACCAGTCCATAATAGTCACACAAGTACAGGAATTTATGCTGTTCTACCTTTTGATGAATTCGCATTCCATTGAATCCCATATCTTTTGTCATACTGATATCCTTGATAAACCATTCCTCGTTGGGAGGCGTCATCAAACCGGTATCATAATACCCCTGATTCAATATAAGCTTCTGATAGAACACTTCATTATTCAGTAAAACATGCTTGTCTCTTATACCAATGTCCCGCATACCAAAGTATGTTTCAACGACATCTTCGGTTTTATCATTGGTGTAGCGCAGTGAAACATCATATAAGTTTGGTTCATCAGGCGACCAATAATGCATTCGAAAATTCGGATCATCGGATTGGATACAAATGGTCTGCCTGCAATATCCATCTTGAACCTGTACCCAGCTTCGGTTTACCACTTTCTCATCAAACAGTATCTGCACTTGCAGCTGTCCGGATGCATTCACTGAACTGATATATGTTTCAACCTCAACAGTACCCTCTTCAATATTCGGGATAAGGTAAAACTCATCAATATATTCATCAGGTAAGACTTCAATCCACGTCGGCTGCCATATGCCAGTCGTTCTTGTATACCAGCACAGGAAATTATCTTCTTTCCATGATTGCTTTCCCAATATCTGTTCACTTGAAGAGGAATCCGCAACCCTAACAACAATTTCATTTTCACCCGGAACGACATAATTGGTAATGTCCACTTTAAAGGGAACGAATCCACCGACATGTTCATATACGCTTTGACCGTTTATCCATATCATTGAGTGAAAATCCACCGCTTCAAAATGCAAAAGAATTCGTTCTGAATCAATGCTCAAGTCAACTCTTTTCTTATACCAAATGATCTGTACGGCTTCGTCATAATCCACTTGTGCCAGTTCACTCTGGTAAGCAAATGGAACTCGAATGCTCTCTTGGTATTCAAAACCGTCATACCACTTTTCCTTCAATCCTATATCATCCTTATCGGATCTGAACTCCCATTGACCACAGAGATCGATCCAATTACTACGAACACATTGCGGATTAGGATATTCCATTCTTTTGTTATGTTTCAATTCATTCACCTATTCTGTTATTTAATCCCTGTCATAGCAATTCCCTTAACAATTTGTTTCTGGAAAATCAAGAACACAATAATTGCAGGAACACTCGCAAACAAGTTTGCCGTCATCGGCATGGTTACATCGGTTGAAAAAGTACTCTGAAATACCGGAAGAGCTACAGTCAGCGTCATTAGCGAAGAATCCGTACCAATCAACAAAGGCCACAAGAAATTATTCCATGATTGTATAAACAGAAAAATCAGAAGGGCTGCTGTTGTATTCCCTGATAAAGGAAGAAATATCTTTCTCCATACCCAGAATATACCTGCACCATCCATACTGGCAGCCTCTATCAATTCACGGGGTATACTGTCATAAAACTGTTTAAAGATGATAACTCCCAAAGGCAACGCAAGCCCTGGCATGATCAGCCCTTTATATGTATTTACCCATTGGAGCTGAATCATCATTTTGAACAGAGGAATCACCATTGCTTCAACCGGAATCATCAAACCTGCCAGAATAATGAAATAAACTATCTTCTTCCCTTTAAAATCAATGACGGACAAGCCGAATGCAGCTAAAGAAGCAAGTAGAATACCTACAAGCGACTGTACGGTAGCAATAAAGAAACTATTGAATGTCCACCTCCAGATTTTTGAAGCTTCAACAATCTTCGTAAAGTTATTCAATGTAAACGGTGTAAGAAAAAGACCTTCAACCGTTGTAACGTTTGTTTCATATGCTTTAAGTGCCGAAATCATCATCCAGAAAATTGGCAGCAACATAAGTAGTCCAATTATAATAACTAGTGCAACAAGCAACCACTCTCTTATTTTCACCGATCTTTCCATTTTATACCCCTTTCTCATTTGTTATCTTGTTATAGCCCACAGCAACAACAATCATAATAAACAACAAGGTATAGGATAGCGTTGCCGCATAACCGGAATTCCAATCTCTAAAACCCGTCTCATAAATATAGTGAACCATTGGTGTTGTAGAATTGCCGGGTCCTCCTCCGGTCATCAACCAACTCTGACCAAAAAGTTTAAACGAAGATATGATTTGCAATAAGATAACCATTTTCATAACTCCACTAAGCGAAGGCATCGTAATATACAGAAACTGCTGCACTTTGCTCGCTCCGTCAATGGATGAAGCTTCATATATACTTGATGGAATGTCCTGCAATCCTGCGATGAATAGTATCATATTGAATCCAACGGTCCACCAAATGGTTGCAATTGTTATCGTCGACCATGCAAGTCCACTTTTGTCGAACCACATGATTTGTTCAGATATAATGCCCAGATTGACTAAAATACTATTTAATAGTCCGATATATGGTTTAAATATATAGACCCAAACGCTTGTAATAACTGAGATGGATAACACGTATGGAAGAAATGTGGCTATCTTTACAAAATTTGCTCCCTTAAGTCTGGAGTTTGATATGACACCAAAAAACAAACCAAATACTACAACCAACGGTGTCGATATTACAACAAAGAAAAGTGTGTTCAACAACGATTCATAAAAATGTTTGTCCTTAAACATTTTTCCATAATTCGCAAGGGCAACAAACTTTTCACCAACTCCGAATCTACCCTCAAAGAAACTCATTATGAATCCATTGAACAGAGGATAAAGTGTGAAAATACCATACAGCAACATAAAAGGCAGTAAAAACCAAAACGCTGCTTTCCAACTATTATAACTTGATTTAATTCTACTATTTGACATAGTATTACCCCCTTGAAAGAGAATGCATTTGGATTTTTCAATCCAAATGCAAAATGTTCTCTAGTCCATCAATGCTTCAATTTCCTCTTTTGCCATCTCAAGCGCCTCACTAGGAGATATATCTCCTATAAATGCTGTATTCACAAGCTTTGCCGCGACATCATTGGCAGACCACAATTTTTCATTGGATGGATAATATACCACCATGTCAACAACATCTGCATAGTCGGATCTATAAGGCAGCGCTTTGTACTCTTCTGACTCGGTAACAGTTGTCTTGGCAGGTACATGCCCTGCTTTTGCCCATGTTACAGCATTACTGTTGATCCAATCAGCAAACAACAATGCCGCTTCCTTCCTACCATCTTCGATGTAAGCAGGAATACCAAATGTATGTGAATCACCCCAGGTTTTCTGATCACCATTGATCGCTGGTATCGGCATGACACCAAAATCTAAATCTGGATTGGATTCATAATTACCGGTTGCCCATACTCCGGTAAAGTTTATAGCTGCTTTTCCTGATTTGAACAAATCATAACTTGCTCCATCATCAATACCATTCTTCAAGTAGCCTTTTTCATTCCAGTCGATAAGAATGTCAATAGCCTTGATTCCTGCGTCAGAATTCATAACGACTTCATTGCCATTCAGATAACCACCGCCGTCTTGCACATTCAAAAGGTACCACGTCCAGAATTGTTGGATCGTATTGCCACCTGAATTTGCAACATCCAAAACATGTTCATCAGTTGCTATCACGCCTAAAAGCTTATCCATAATACTATTCCAGCTATCCATATCAGAGATGTCAGCCAAATCTTCCGGCTTCAGACCAGCACGTTCCAGATATTCATTATTATAGAACATGACAAGTGCATGAGTGTCCAGTGGCACAGAGTACTGTACATCATCAATAGTTACTCCACCAAGCTGTGACTGATTATACTCACTCCAATCAATGCTGTTTGGAATTTCTTTGATATTCTGCAGTTGCTGTGTTGGAATCAACTCAGCAAGTTTTGATTGATGAGTGATGAATATATCTGGTCCACTCTGAGAAATCAAAGCTCCGTTGACACCTTGGTAGTATGTGCCCCACTCTTTGGAAACAATCTCGACGGTGTAGTTCGGTGAAGTTGCATTATAGTCATCCACCAGTTGCTTCATGAATTCATAATCTCCGCCACCAAAAGGTGTCCAGAATACCAATTCGCCTGTAGGTTCCGTCTGCTTTGACGACTCACTATCCTTACCTTCTTCTGTTTTCAAATCATCATTACTTGAACTTTCAGTCTCTTTGTTTCCCTCATCCGATGACTTACCACATCCTGTAAATACATTGGAAATCAACATCAAGCACAATAGTAAAACTAGACTTCTTTTCATAACCATTCTCCTTTTTTATAGCTTTTTAAAACATTTTTATTGTTTCATTTTCGTCAATCCGACTGCTATCTCTTACGTAAGATATGTTTATTATACACAATTCATGCTTGAATGTCAATGTTTTGTTTCATAATTATTGTTTCATTTTCAAAAATACTGTTTTATATCATCGTTTTACAATCAATAAAATTGTAGTATAATAGACTTAGTAAATAAAACATCTGATTGGAGTGCAGAATCATGTTAAGATTATCTTTGAAGAATACCCAGCAGCTAACAACCATTTGTCATGCTTTATCAACACAATTAAGAGCCCAGATACTGCAGGAGATATCTAAAAAACCATGTCTATTGTAGAACTTTCAGAAGCACTGGACACTTCTCTATCCACAATAGCCTCTAATATCAAGGTATTGGAAGATGCCGGTCTGGTAATCACCGAACTTTCATCTGCAACAAGAGGAACCAAGAGAATGTGCACGAAAAATTATGCTGACATATTCATTAACCTTGATGACAGATATCCTCATGGTGACAAGTATAAAGAATATGAAATCAATATGCCCATAGGACATTTTACAGATTGCAGCGTATCAGCAACATGTGGAATGATCGGCGATAACGGAGTCATCGGATCAGAAGATATTGAAAGTACTTTTTTTGATCCAGGACGTATTGATGCCAGACATATTTGGTTCAGAACCGGTTATATTGCATACCGTTTCCCCTACCATTTAAATAGTTTGAATGGATCAACTCTCGAAAGTATCGAGTTTTCATTAGAAATCTGCTCTGAAGCTCCGAATTATGAAATGGATTGGCCCTCAGATATTTCATTTTGGATGAACGGAATAGAATTGGCGACCTGGCAATCTCCTTCAGACTTCGGTGATCGAAAAGGAAAATTAAAATCATACCTATGGGAAAGGGTACACTTTTCCCAATATGGTCTACTGGTCACTATTACTCTAGATAACTCGGGGACATATATCAACGGAGAAAAAATATCTGATACCACTATCCAAAACATTCCTTTGAGCAATCATAGTATTGATTTAAAAATTGGTTTGAAAGAGGATGCTGAGAATAAGGGAGGAATCAATCTTTACGGAAGAGGATTTGGAGACTATGACCAGGATATAAAAATGACAGTAAAATACATTATAGATTAACAACAACAGAATCCCTCAACACCTTATCCATAAGGTACTTGAGGGATTCCAGACATATCAACTTGTATCGATTGGTGTATTTGGTGTTTAGAATATTCTTGTCCGCATTAAGATCTTGGCGTCAGTCTGAGAGATATGCTATAATTCTCCAAATCCATCCGCTACCATATTGCATAAGTACTCAACAGCTTCTGCTTCATCTTCACCATCAGCAGAAATCTCAATTATATCTCCTTTGCTAACCGCCAGGGACAGAACACTAATTATCGAAGATGCGATGCCAACTCGATCCCTGCAACTGACATTAATGCTTGATTTATATGCGTTTGCAATTCTAACGAACTCAGAGGCGGGTCGAGCATGCAATCCCAACGGATTTATAATTTCAACTTTTTTTCTTATCATTTGATTTAATCCTTCCTTCACATGTACTAGTTTGTTCTATCAACACCCAGGATTTCACCCTTTGATTCGATAACGTCTTGATACCAAAAGAAACTGTCTTTCTTATGACGTTTCAGTTCTTTGATATCTTTGTCATCTCGATCTACGTATACAAAACCATAACGTTTTCGAAAGCCGCTCGTCGTACTCAAGAGATCCATGAATGACCATGGACAATAACCGAAGAGTTCGACCCCATCTTGGAGTGCCAGATTACATTGTTCCAAATGCGACTCAATATAATCGATTCTATACGTGTCGTGTACCTTACTATCTTCAGTCAACTCTTCGATGTTTCCAATACCATTTTCAGTGATAATTACCGGTAAATGATACCGATCGTATAGTGTGTTCAAAAGTATACGCAGTCCGATAGGATCTATATCCCAATCCCAGTCGGTTTTTCAACATATGAATTTTCAGCTCCTTGATACAGACCCGGGATCACTTCAAATGTCGTCGTACCCTTTTGACCATCCGCATTTATCTCAACACTCTGCTCTTCATAATTCTCCGGGGCATATTCAACTACTCTACTCGCGTAATAATTGACACCTAAGAAGTCTGGTTTAGCGGATGCTATTGTCTCCATATCTCCATCCTGAATATCCGGATCAAATCCATTCTCTACCAGGTATCTCCATACATTAGGGCGATAATAGCCATGGACGAACAGATCTGTAAAGAGATAAGTCCGAAAATCATCCGCTTCCTTGGCTGCCAATATATCTTCCGGTTTGCAGGTTTTGGGGTAGTTAGGTGAAATTCCGATAGCCGGTCCGATTTTCCCATCCGGCACCATAGCTCTAAACAAATGTATTGCCTTTGCCTGTGCCAATGTCATAATATGGTTCATTTGGTATTTTTGTTTTTCCAGAGATACTGCCTCATCGAACACCATCAGGTATGGCAATAAGAACATATTGCTCTGCTCATTAATCGTGAACCAATACTTGATCTCATTTCCAAAGTGCTCAAAAAGCACCCTGCAGTAATTCTCGAAATCATCAATTATTCTACGGCTTGACCAGCCTTTGTACTCCTCTTGAAGCAGTTCGGAAGATCGAAGTGATAAATAGTTGCTAGAGGTTCAATATCATTTTCTCTTAGCTTTTTCACTAGCCGCTTGTAGAATTCAATGCCTTTCATATTGACTTCCCCGCGCCCATTCGGAAGTACCCGTGGCCACGAAATCGAAAATCTATATGCACTGACACCCAATTCAGCCAATAACTTGATATCTTCATCGAGACGGTGGTAGTGGTCTGAAGCAACACTTGTATCCGCATAGTTCTTATTGATATTCATATCAACAATTGATAGTGATTTACCATCTTCCAGATGCGCGCCTTCAACTTGGTATGCAGCTGTTGACGCAGCCCAAAAGAAGTCATCTGGAAAAGTACTTTTGCTTTTATATATCATGATTACTCCAATTCACTCAGCCTTTCATCGATTTTTTTACATAGACTTATCAATCTTCTGGCAGTATTCAATTCGCTCATTACAACCATCAACGTATCTTGAGCATGGGAAAACAAAATCGAATAAGGCTGCATCTCTCCATTTGCTTCAGCTTGTATAATTCTTGTCTGTCGGTTGTGCGCCAAGGCAAGTTCTGCCTTTGCCAATTTGATTTTACTTTCTGCACCGATAAAATCATTTTCTTCTGCCGATGCTGTTGCTTCATTAATCATATTTCTTGCTGCACCGGCTTTTAAGATAACTTCCATAGCTAATTCTTGTAAATTTTCAATTTGCATTTCCATTCTGCACCTCTTTATAAATGACTTAACAATATATTACATTACGGTTTGTTCTTTCGCTTCGATTACAGTCTCTTCCTGCAATTCACTTTCTTCCTTCTTCAACTCCTGCAAATCATAAACCTTGAAGAATGGATACCAAATCAGTCCTGATACAGCCAAGTTAACAACCAGCAGGATCAGTCCCCTAACATCTAAATTGGTTAGATAAGCACTAATACCTGCGGGTAAGAACCATAGTTGCATCACCCTTGCCGGAATAGTCACCATGCCCATCTTCAAGACAAATATGTTATTGTAGGTATGATGAAACCATTAAGCCACATTGGCACCATCAGAATTGGATTGAATGCTATCGGAGCTCCAAACACCACTGGTTCATTGATATTGAACAAAGCCGGAATGAAGGTGATCTTACCCATAACTTTCAAATGCTTCGATTTCGCTTTCAGTAACATAAACAGAACAAGTGGTAATGTGGTGCCCATGCCACCAATCCATACCCAGGCTATGGATGTTTCCATAGTATGAATATATACAGCCTGCAGACCCTGTGCAACGTTTTGAGCATTTGTCTCTATGCCTGATACCCACAACGGAAACAGTATCGGATAAAGAATCCAGGCGCTCATCCCGAATGAATAGAAAACCACGCCGATAAGTGTTGCAAAGATGAATCCCCAGTAGCTTTGGCCAATCAACGCCAGTGGCTCAAACGCTTTCAATACCAACGAATATGTATCCAGACCAAGATTGAATACCATCAACCAGCCAAAAAGCAGGAGAATTGCGATAGGAATTATGGTATCAACCCAAACGATAATGAAGTCAGGCAATGATTCCGAGTTATCAAAAACGGTGATTTTGCTGGCCAAGTACATAACCATCCCGACAATGCTTCCAATGGATAGTGCGACAAACATGCCGTTCGCACCGAACCTCTCAAAGCTGAATACGATTTCACCTGCCTCTGTAAATGTAGGGTTTACAAACATTAAAAACAGAGCAATACCGGTCAGTCCGGAGATGACTCTCCTATCCTTTTTCTTAAACTTCTCCAGCATAAAGTATGGAACCAGAAAAGCGATAAACAAACTCATCAGCCCAAAGGAGAAGGATGAGATTATTGAAAAGTCAGGCATTCCAGGGATATACTGGTTCAGTATTGAGATCATGACTACCAGCGATCCAACAAGAATCAAAGGGATCGTATTCAAGATCGCATCTTGAATAGCTGCAATCCAGGGATTACGTGTTACAACATTAACTTTTGGAGCAAATACATCTGTCATCCAGTTCATGAATTTTTTCATTCTTTTTTTCCTTTCCTATTAAACATTACTGATTACTGCCTTCTCGAAGAGCATTTACAAGTTCCAGACATTTTTCACCGTCCAACCTGCCATAAATGATATCTGGTATGACACTTCCAGGAACATTGTGGGCACGGGCCATGTCCATTAATTCTTCTTCCATATACTTCAAATGGGGTCCTATCAACAAGACATCAATATCACTTATAAAGTCCTCAACCTCCGTTTCACTTCTCGCTTTGACAAACAACTTGATATTCTTCTTCTTTGCTGCTTTTCTCATGTTCTGAGCAAGAAAGCCGCTCGAGGCACCACCGCCACAAACAACCAAAATCCGAACTTCATCCATAAGAATCCTCCTTAATAGTTCTACGTTTATTTCATTGCGTTTATTTGATATACTAATTATCTCACTCTCAACCCCTTTGTTCAAATAAGATAAGTTCCTCCTAATAGGAACAAGCTTATTGTGAATATTTCTGTACTATGGGCCTGAGTACAACTTTTCAATATAGGGGGCGCTTCATAATCTATCACCATTGAAAGGTATTTCAAAATGCCTTAAACACATTGGTTGCATTCAATCAATCTCTTGACCTCAGTTACAGAGTGTCTGAAGTCAGCAACTTTATCGTCCGTCACTTCCTTCATGATCAGCAATAGCTTGTATCTGCATCTTAGATATCGAAATGCAATGACCTTTTCACTTTTCATTTCATCTATTCCATCACTAAATTCCCGCCATATACTTTCCAGAACAAACTTATTGAATGATTCTCTTCTCATATATGACACCTCCTATATCTTTTGTCTAACCATTGGATTGCATTCATCTCTTAAACACATTATGTTTATTTGATATACTAATTATCTCACTCTCAATCCCTTTGTTCAAATAAGATATGTTCCTCCTAATAGGAACTGTCCTATCAGGAATATTTCTGTATTTATCAATCATTGCGTTTGACAGATACTGATATCTACCCTATATTTATAATGTAACAACAGTTAAAACTGGTAAACTTACATAATTGCCGGTTAAACTTATCTGAAAGTTGGTGTAGCTATGAGTGATGATAAACTGCAGGCAATCATTGCCTTTTTAAGCAAACAAACGGGTTGGACTAAAACGAGTACTCTGTCAACTCAGTTTTCTGTCTCCCCGCGCATGATTAGAAAATATGTATCACTGATAAATGCCAATTATGAGGAAAACCCCTTATCATCTCTTCAAGGGAGGGTTATTCTCTTGATACTGATATATATCGAAATATTGATAAGGGAAAACATGAAGAAATGCTCGATTCTTTGACACCCCAAAAGAGGGCACGGCATTTATTGAATCAAATGGTCCTTCATAGCGATGGGCTTGACCTCTATGATTTGAGCGAATCATTATTCGTAAGTATACCGACACTGAACAACGACTTAAAAAGAGCAAAAACTGTTCTGGATTCATTCAACCTAAAGTACCATCGAGATGGTTATACAATCATGCTTGAAGGAACCGAACAAAACAAAAGAAAGCTTATCAGTTATCTGTTCAACGAGGAATCTGCCGATGGATTCGTGAATATCGGAAGCATTGAAGAAGCATATGGATATGACTTGAAGTCATTCAAGCAAGAGTTAGTCGACATACTTACCAAATACAATATCTATGCTGACGAATACTCCATCTGCAATATTATACTGCATATCGTGATTTCTATTGACCGGATAAAGGATAATAAAACCGTCTTCATTGATACGGTTCAGATCAATAGCGAAAATGAAAGTGACGCGCTTCAGGCAATAGCCAACCATATCAGTGATACATTTGACATACAAGTCAACGAATACGAAATAAAACAACCTGGCCCTGCAGATTCTTGGCAATACGACAAACTTGGATACAACAGTACTTGATGATGAACGCATAGATATATATATAAATTCAAAAAGGTTAGCATTCATAGAAGAAATATTTCAAGAGATTCAAAACAACTATTTCATTGACTTGAATAACGCAGAATTCAAACATCGCTTCGCCCTGCATGTCCATAACTTGATACAGAGAGCTCAATATAAACAATACACAAAAAACCCGTTTACGCAACAGGTCAAATCAACGGTCCCGCTTATTTATGATTTGGCTGTATATATCTCAAACTATATTCAGAAATCCGAATCTGTAGTCATAAACGAAGATGAAATTGCACTGATTGCTTTTCATATCGCTGGTTTCTTGGAAACCAAGACCAGCAAAGACGACAAACTTACATGCACCTTGATCATTCCTGGATACTATGATATGCAGGAAAAGTTAAAGGAAAAAGTCATTAAATATTTTGGCTCCAATATCGAAATAAAGAAGTTATGTACTACACTGGACATAAGCACTGTCGAAATCAAAACTGACATTGTGATGTCCACAATTGATATGCCAATGTCAGTCAATACTGATTGGGTCACCATACCACCATTTTTAAGCGCAATTGACATCCATCACATCACTCAACGATTATTTGCCTTGAAACAAAAAAAAGATGCACTACTATTTAAAGACCAAATTAATCAACTTATTCAATCCTATCATATTCCAACAAGACAAGTATTTTGACAGCAAGTACCACATGATCAATTCAATTGGTGAGCTGATGACAGAACATGAATTCATAGATTCGACATACATACTCGATGTTATCGAACGCGAAAAGATGTCTTCGACAATATTCAACAACAGGGTTGCAGTACCTCATTCAATGCATATGACAGCACTCAAATCAGCAATAGCTATCGTGATAAACAAGAAGCCACAAAAATGGGAAGATTCAAACGTACAGTTGATTGCCTTTATCGCTTTTAACAGAGATGAACGTAAACTGTTCACTGATATTTATGATAGTTTCATACGGATCATTTCTGAACCTGAGAATATTGATACCATAGTCGCATCGAAAGACTATGAGGATTTCATTGAAAAACTGACATCGTTAATGCCTATGTGAAACTGCAGACTATCTACTGTACAATGTTAAGTATTAAACATGGCAAAAACCTCAAACACCTTCTATTTAGGTATTTGAGGTTTTCTCTGCATAAAAAAAGCGCGAGACGGGATTCGAACCCGCGACCCTCGCCTTGGCAAGGCGATGCTCTACCACTGAGCCACTCACGCATGAAGTAAATCATTGTTAGAAGTTCTAGGAGTCTGCGCCACGCCGTTAGGAATGGTGCAAGGGACGTAGAAATTCTTACAGGTATTTACGTAAAGAGTAAATCATTCTTACTTAGACTTGGGAGATGCTTCAAGCCGTAAGGATTGATGCAGAAACCATAGTCGTTGTTAGAGGCATTTACGTGTACACTCAAGCACACCAACACCACAATTTACAAATCTATTTAATTAAGCAAGTACTTACTTGCAGTGCCCAGAGGCGGAATCGAACCACCGACACGAGGATTTTCAGTCCTCTGCTCTACCGACTGAGCTATCTGGGCATTTCAGCGCATATTCAATGCATCTTGCGGCTTCACCTGCGTTGTTACCTGCAGTCACGTACTGAAGTACGCTCCTTTGGCTCCGCCTTGTTTCATTGCAATATACATCGAATATACACTGAAAATGAAGTCTAAACACAATGCATCAAATACCACTTAAATGGAGGGAGAAGGATTCGAACCTTCGAAGTCGTAGACAACAGATTTACAGTCTGCCCCCTTTGGCCACTCGGGAACCCCTCCGTAGCGACAAGATATATAATAACATATCTGCGAGATTTGTCAATACATTTTTGAAACTTTTTAGCAGGTAAACGCGTTAATGCGTTCACCTGATTATTTCAGCCTAAACTGCCTCATAAGATCTGTCAGTTCATTGGACGCTGCTATGTTTTTTTCCGCGATTTTCCTGAAATTCGCCGCGTCTTTCGCTATTGCTCCGGTCATGTCTACAATCTTGTCGATCTCCTCGACACTTTGGACGGTGGTTGATGTCAGCGACCGGGAGGATTCACTGATGACATCCATCGAGCCGAAAAGTTGCTCAGATGTGGCACTAAGGTCCAGCATGATTTCATTGAAAGCGATGGAGTCCTTCTGGTACTGTTCACTGATACTGATCAGGCGGTCATAGTCACCCAGGACCTTCGTATCGATGAAGTCCAGGATATCTCTCGAGTCCTCCGCCAGCTCTTGCACCACCTTGCTGATATTGGAGGTGACTGCCTTGATGGATTCGACCATTTCCGAGGAGGATTCCGAGAGCTTCTTGATCTCATCGGCGACCACCGCAAATCCCTTGCCTGCATCACCGGCCCTCGCCGCCTCGATGGACGCATTGAGAGCGAGTAGATTGGTCTGTCCGGTGATGGAGAGAATGGATTGAAGAAGTTCATCGATTTTCTGGACTTCACTGGTCTTCTCGATGGCCTCTTCCATGGTGGTTCTCGCTTCTCCATAGACTTTGCGCGCTTCAGCATCGGACTTTAACACTTCCTTTTTCATGTCTTCGGCACGTTCACTGATTTCTGTGGCCATGACTGAACCGCTGGATGCTCTTGACGCAATGTTCTCTATGGCATCACATGCATCTTCAACGACAGAGGTTACATATTCTGAGCTCTCCCTGGTCGATGACATGACGGTGGCAATCTTATCCGTACTCTCTTCCGCTTCCTTTGAAATCTCAGTCAGTCTGCCGAGGTCCTTCTTGATGGTATTGAAACTGACGGCTATCAGGTCAATGCTCTTCGTCAGTTTGCTCATGATGTCAATGATACCCTTTCTGACCTTATTGAAAGCGTTGGATATCTCACCCAGCTCATCCCTTTGGTGCAGCTGTATCTCTTCACTGAAATCATAGCTTTCAAAGGACTCTGCTCCTCCTGTTATCCTCTTCAACGATCGGTTCAGCGGCACGATGATGGCGATGACAGCGATAATCGACAGGAGTACCACCATGACGGTCACGCCGATGATCCTTATCACGATTTCGTTATTTATCCTCTCCAAGTCATCGATATAGACACCCGTGCCGACAATCCAGCCCCATGCCTCGAACTTCTCCACATAGGACAGTTTCGGCTGGTCCTCGGTCAGTCCCTCGTTCGTCGGCTTCGGCCACAGATAGTCCACATAGTTGTTCGTATCATCCTATCAAGGGTGACTCGTACGAAAGCGCCGAACAGGTTCTCTTCGGTCCCAAAAGCCACATTGTAGTTCGCATCGTCAAGGCGTTTGCCGTTCAGCTCCGGCAATGTCGCATGCATGATCATATTGGGGATCGGTTCCCGGTCGTCATTGATCCAAAAGTATCCCACACCCTCATCATATCTCATCGCTTCGATGATGGATGTCGCCCGCTTCCTTGCCTCTTCATCCGTCAAGGTTCCCTCGACGTACATCCTATGGCTTTCCTCTATGATCGACATGGGAATATCCACATGTTCCTTGATTGACATTTTGACATCGTCAGTAATCCGTTCCCTGATGGCCGGTGCTATATATAAACCCACTAGGGCGACAAATGCAAGAATGATAAAAGATACCAGCATGATGATTTTAGCCTTGATCTTTATGTTCTTCATTTAGGTCTTCCTCCAATCGCACAGCAAATGATGGTCAGCATTTTTCGGTATATTACCATTTTAACGCTTATTTTCTCAACATACAACCAAATGTCACCCATGCTATGGAGTTTTCTTTCGTAC
>LQAG01000105.1_pt1 | contig 39704 bp, 49 predicted proteins | sample 1535801 | NCBI WGS metagenome assembly LQAG01 (sample SAMN04331584, study PRJNA305678) | bioreactor metagenome | isolation source: bioreactor_3 inoculated with Wadden Sea sediment 1st replicate of a... | place: Germany:Bremen
GGAGAGAACTGTCTGAAAATTTTCAGGGGCAAGGGGAGTTTGAACTGACGGCAGTGGAAACCCATGTGCGCGGATTGAGGAACGTTGGACTGCCTGCCGATATCGATCTCGGGCGGATTCAAATCAACGGGAAATTTAATCGCAGGCGTGTCAGTTTAGAGAAAGTTGTGGCCACAGAAGGGGTTATGGAACTCAGCGGTGGGGGAACTTTCCTGATCGGTGAGACCCCCGAGCAGACTCGGCTGAACTTGAATGTGCGACTGCACCCCGGCCAGAAAACCCCGGAAAGTTTGCGCAGCCTGATTCAATTGACCGGTGCCCGTCCAACGACAGACGGTAGTTTCCTGCTCCGTATTGGAGGGACTCTGGCCAAGCCGGTGGTGCGTTAACGACTGGCTCCATGCTGATCTTTGCTGGTACTCTGTTGCGTCAGGAGCACGTCATTGAGGGAGTGTGCGGCAAGGATGGTCAATACTCTCCTGTGATTGGAAATCTCAATTCTTCTTGTTAATCCCGCCCAGATTTTTTTGATGTGCGTAACGTTTTTCATAGGGTCTCCTTCGATCGATAACAGGCGTTTTGGCTAACGGATCAGCATCAATGTGATGGGAAGAGACAGCAGAGACAAGAATGTCTGCACCGTTATGATTGAAGCCATTGCGTTGTGATCGCCGCCCAGTTGGCGCGAGAGGATAAAGGCCGATGGAGCCGTTGGAACGGCAAACAGCAGAACGGCAATCGCTGCCGCTTCGCCGGTCAGGGTAAACCAGCTTGCCAGATTCCAGGCAATGACAGGTTTGCACAACAATTGAACAATGCTGCTGACGGTCAGTGATAGCCACTGATGAGTCAAGTTTCCCAGTCGGTATGCTGCACCGACAGCCATCAGGCCTAATGGCAGCGCTGCTTTTCCTGATAACTCCAGAACGCCATCGACTGCTGCATAAAGACCAATACCGGAAAAGTTTAGAGCGCCACCAATGAGGCAGCCGAGAATGAGAGGATTTTTGACCAGGTTGAGGAGAAAGCTGTGCAGAGATACCTTTGCAGCGGCAACGGTCAGTGTGAATGCAGAGACACAGAGGACGTTGATCAGCGGAATCATGAACCCTGCCCCCATTGCCGCAATCAGCATCCCTTTTGTCCCGAACAATGCCTCGGCAATCGCAAGGGCTACAAAAGTGTTAAAGCGAACACCTCCCTGAAAAACCGAGGTGAACAAGGCTCCATCGGTGTGTCGGTTAAAAAACCACCAGAGACTCAGCAGCAGAGCACTGATCAAAACAGTCCCCTGAACCGTAAAAAAAAATTCCAGCCAGGGAAGATCCCCTATATCTTTGCTGGCCAGACTGTGGATCAAAAGAGCTGGCATCAGCAGGTAATAGGTGAGCTTTTCTACCGCCGGCCAAAATGCATCGGCAAGAAAACTTGACCGCTTAAGCAAAAAACCGACCAGGATCAGCATGATAACGGGGGTGAGTGCATTGAAAATCGGGAGCATCTTTATCATCCTCTCTCTGGTGTTATAAAAGAGGATAATGGAGACAGTCTGTTAAGTAAAATTTATAAAACTTAAGTCTATCTTGATTTTTATTTAAGCTTTGCTTCCTGTCGCATTTCATTCAGCAGCAGAGACAGGATACGCTCGCGCGGGTGGTGTTTTTTTGATAAAGGCCGATACGACGGCGTAATTGAGGTTTCCCAAAGGGAATCAGGGTGAAATGCTGACCCGCTTCAAAGAGGCGCTTATTACTGAACGGGACAACTGTAATGCCGAGTCCTTTTGCCACCAGACTTAATGCCGCTTCGCAGGTATCGAACTCCATGACTTCATTCAGGCGGATATTACGTTCGACCAGATAGGCTTCGATCAGGGTTCCCCGCCCAGGCAGTACGATCAAAACGAATATAAGGATACTGATCAAAGAGTCGATCTTCATCCATTTGAGGAACGTCTTTCGGTGCGGCAATGTAAAAATATTCTGTATCGTAGGCCGTCCACATGCAGGCTGAAGGGATCGTGGCGATCGGTTCGGTGATTAAGGCGCCATCCAGCTCTTCATCTTCAACCCGGTGGGCCAGCTCGGCAGAAAGATGGCAGGCCAGCTTAGCCGGAGTTGATCATGGGCCTTCTTGATTCTGGCCAGCACAGCTGGAAGGGGCCGGTTATTACGGTGTGGACCGCTCCTAAATGAAGTTCACCACGAATTTCTGAACTGGGATTGAGTTCAGATTTGAGACCGTCGAAAAGCTGTAGAATCTGTTCTGCTCTCTCAACCGCCAGACGTCCGCTGGCATTCAGTCTGGGCTTGTTCCCATCGCGGTTGAAGAGGGGAGTTTCAAAGTAATCTTCCAGATTTTTCATCTGTAGGCTGACTGCGGCCTGAGTTAATCCGAGCTGATCTGAGGCAGCGACAAAGCTACCTTTGCGAGAGATCGTCAATAATGTTCGCAGGGCGCGCAGGGACATCATTTTCTCATTTTTCGACAGGGATGAGGGGCGATTCTTTTTGACTTTGATCCATGAAAGTATGACTTGAGCGACTTAAAAAGGCAACTGATCTTCTTTAAATTGTTTTGGCTCTGTAAGGTCCTGGAGAACGCTACGGCGCCAAAGGGTTAATGCCGGAGGTTTGAGCTGACAGACTGTCAGCTAAAGAGGGGCGCGTCATCCGCCTCCCGATTGTTCATCGCCGCAGCAGTCGCCATCGGTCTTTGCTTTGCGGGGTCGGTAGAGCCAGCTTAACAGGCTCAGCAGAATAACGGCTGACAGGACATAGATGATCGAATCTGAATTGTGTTCAGAGGATTGACCCACTTAGCGACATCAATCTCGAACCAAGCGTAGAGTCGATTGACCAGCCAGCCAAAATCAGCGACAGGATGGAGATGACGCTGATGTAGACAATTGTCGCAGCCCTTCCGAGGTGCTTTGCTATAACCGTTATCGTAGCGGCGTTGGTCGCTGGTCCCGCCAGCAGGAAGACCAGGGCTGCGCCGGGGGATAAGCCTTTCAAGACCATTGCTGCGGCAATTGGTGTTGACGCGCTGGCGCAGATATAGAGCGGAATGCCGACAACCAGCATGATCAGCAGGGAGCTGAATTCACCCCCAAATATATTTCGAAAAAGCCGTCTGGCACAAAATAGGAGATCGTTCCGGCAATGATAATTCCCAGGATCAGCCATTTTCCGATGTCCTTCAGGAGATCTGTAAATGCGTAGCGCAGTGAATTCTTCAGTCGTATGATGAACGGGGGCGCGCTTTTGATTCCGGCGTATTGACGCAGGCGTCGGGATAGTCACTGATGTCAGTGTCTTCGACCGGAACAGTTTCTTTCTCAGGTAGCAGGTTGATGAAGATACCGCTAATCACTGCTGTCAGAAAGGCTGAAACCGGACGGATTGCGGTCATGATCGGATCGAGCAGAGCCCAGGTTATGGCAACGGAATCAACACCTGTTTCAGGCACTGAAACAAGAAATGATGCCGTTGCGCCTTTGCTGGCCCCTGCTTGCGCAAGCCAATAGCCACCGGGATGACACCGCATGAGCACAGCGGCAGGGGAATACCAAACAGGGAGGCTTTAAGTACTGAACCCGTTCCTTTTTTACCCAGGTGTCGAGCGACAAAATCATCTGGAATCAAGGCTTTGAGGACGCCAGCAGCGAAAAAACCAAAAAGTACATAGGGCGCTGCTTCTTTCAGCACACCCCAGCACTCAACCAAAATTCCTGCAATAAAATTATCCATGAATTTGTTTCAACTCCTGAAAAACTGAATCAGTTGTCAGCATTCCTGCACATGTTTGACCGTTTGTGTCAGGATCTGACGAACGTGCTCATCAGCAAGTGAGTAGTAAGCCATCTTTCCCTCTTTGCGAAAGCGAACCAGTCCCTTTGTCCGTAACAGTCGCAGCTGATGTGAGACAGCTGAGGACGAAGCATCCAGGATGGCGGCAAGATCGCAAACACATAGTTCAGTGACACTCAATGCCTGCAGAATGCGGATCCTCGATAAATCACCTAGCATGTTAAATAGTTCAGCGGCTTCAACAAGAGTCGATGTCGCCGGCATTGCCTTTTGTGCCAGGGGCAATATCGGCCTTGTGGGTTGCTGTGATCTGGCAAGTATCGTTAGTCATTGCCTATCCTTATTTTAATATGTATTCACATGTTCAATATTTAATATGATCGTCAGAAAGTCAACCCGGAACCTTGAATGACGATGGGTTTACCGGTCGCGGCGGGCATGATTTTTCGGTTGGGAAGTCGGGAGATTGATAGGGGGATCAGGGGATCGTTTTTTTCAGCGGGACCAGGGTTCAACAAGGGAGTTCGTCAGTCGGGGTTGCGGATGAAACGATAACCGCGGCCCCGTACAGTACGGAAATAGCGGGGCTTGGCTGGATCAAGTTCAAAGTACTTGCGCAGCCGGACGACAAAGTTATCGAGTGTGCGGGTTTCGGTTTTAGGCGACATATCCCAAACCTTTTTTTAAGAGTTCTCCGCGTGAAAGAACCTTCCCCTCGTTATCGAAAAAAGTTGCAGCATTTTGATCTCAAGTTCAGTCAATGGAATTGTCCCTTGGGATGTTTCAGCCTGGTGTGATTCAAGGTGTATTCGATTCTGACCAAACTGATAAATTTGCTGCATGTGTTTTTTCTCCAGCCAGTCCGATCGTCTGAGCAGTGCAGCAACGCGCAACAGGAATTCCTTCAGGTTAAACGGTTTTGTGAGGTAGTCATCAGCTCCGGTGCTGAGTCCGTCGATTCGATCCTGATCCGCTCCGCGGGCTGTCAACATCAAGACCGGTAGCTGATTGCCCTGAAGGCGTAAACGTTGACAGACTTCAAGTCCGTCGATTCCGGGCAACATGAGGTCGAGGATAAGCAAGGCGTAGTTTTTCGGCTCAGGAGTTCCAACGCTTCTTCACCGCTGAGAACATGGGTGATGTCATAACCTTCTTCAGTCAGGTTGAAGATTAGGCCTTCGGCGATGTGGGGTTCGTCTTCAACCAGCAGCACGGGAATTTTATCGTTCATCGCTTTGCTCCCTGTTCACAATTGGAAGGTCAGGTGAAAAGTGGTTCCACATTCGATATCCGGGCTTGGACTTTCAACCCAGACCTTGCCACCGTGGAGGCGAATAGTATTCCGAACTATAAAAAGACCAAGGCCGCTGCCGCGAATTGTTTTGCCGCTGCGTCTGACCCGGTAAAACATGCGAAAAACTTTCTTTTGATATTGCTGGGGGATTCCATGGCCCTGATCACTGAAAACCAGATGGGCTATCTCTCCCTCACGCTTTAGCTCAACGTCGATAATCGGGGCGCCGTCGACATAAAGAAGCGAGTTTTCCATTAGGTTGCGCAGGACTGTTTCCAGCGCTTCCGGTTCAAATCGAACAATCAGCCCGGGTGTCAACTTCCAATTTAATTTTCCCTTGGGTGGAAAGTGTTCTTTTTCTTTATTCAGATAAGCCTCGATAAACGCTGATAAGTTTGATTGCTGCAGGTTCAGTCTTGCGCCTTTGTGTTCGACACGTCCCGCTGCCAGAAGATTATTGATCAGGCCGTGGAGCCTGTCACTGTCACTTTGCATCATGGTGACGAATTTTTGCAGCTGCTCGGGAGTCGGTTGCCGCATTTGGATCGTTTCCAGATGGAGTTGGATCGAAGCCAGAGGTGATTTCAGTTCGTGGGTGACCTGATTGATGAAGTGTCTCTGAGCGCGATAAAGGGATGCCTGTCGACGCCAGTAAAGAAAGATGACATAGATGCCGATCAGAATTGCGACCAGCAACAGGATTCCCTCCGTCAGAATCAGCCAGTCCGATTTGACGGGCAACCAGTCTGTCTGGTAGCGTGCGGCCAGTTCTTTGAGCTGTTGATGGCGGCCGAGAAACCAGTAGATCCAGAAAATCAGTACCAGAATCCACAAAACCTGGATACTGATAAAGGTAATGAGTGGGTGGAAGAGTTTTTTGAACAGTTTCATACTCCTCTGATTACCATTGCTGGAGCTGATCTGCAAGCCGCTTTCTTTCGAAAGTGCTGGGATGTCAGGTTTTAGCAGGAGGGGCAGCCTCTGATGATGTTTTTGGTTAACGGCGAACCAGTCAGTTAACGACTGTGATCTCCGTAGTCTGTGAGCGTGTTTTGGCGTGAGATAAAGCTCGCCAATGAATGTAGTTCAATTATTGAAATTCACAGTGTTTTGCCCACTTGCAGCATGATTCTGGCGGGTTTTTATCCGCGGGTCGCAGTAGGCTTTTTTAGCTTTTACATAAGTATTACAATTCCAATGTGGCCTGCCTGATATGATTAGGCATCTAAATTTACAGGAGTTTTTATGCTTGAAGGATTGACAATTGGACGTCACAGCGCCTCTTTTCCAGTGATTCAAGGCGGAATGGGTGTCCGAATTTCAGGTCATCGTCTTGCCGGTCACGTTGCCTTGAACGGTGGCATCGGTATTATCGCAGCAGCGGGTTTGGCCCTTGGAAGCGAAAACTATGATGGTAAGAACTTCTTTGCAGCAGATCAACAAGCATTGAAGGATGAACTGCGTAAAGCTTATGATATAGCGCCGGATGGGGTTATCGGAGTCAACTGTATGGTGGCCGTCAGTAATTATGACGATATGGTCACAGCCGCTTGTGAAGGGGAGCCAAGGTTATTATCTGCGGTGCCGGGCTGCCGATGAATCTTCCCGGCCTGACAGTTGATTTTCCGGAAGTCGCACTGGTGCCGATTGTTTCCTCGGTTAAAGCGGCCGAATTGATTGCCCGTAAGTGGCATAAGGCTTACAACCGCTTGCCCGATGCTGTTGTTGTTGAAGATCCGGATACTGCAGGTGGCCACCTTGGTGAAAAGATGGAAAAAATCGGCTCAGGCGATTATGACCAGTATGGCACTGTCCGTGGTGTGAAAAACTACTTTAAGGAAAAATGGAACCTGCAGATCCCGATTATCGCGGCGGGTGGGATCTGGGATCGTGAGGATCTCCAGTATGCTTTGGCCAACGGTGCTGATGGTGTGCAGATGGGCACCCGCTTTGTCGTCACTGAAGAGTGTGATGCCGATGATGCTTTTAAACAGGCCTACCTGAGCTGTACCAAAGATGATATCGGATTGATTATGAGCCCCGCCGGCTTGCCTGGGCGGGCAATTAAGAAAAACATTGAGCAGGTCCGCCAGCGCGACATCGACCTGGACGTTTACTGTCCGTCGGCTTGTTTAAAAAAGTGTGCCTACAAATCTGATCGTGAGCGTTTCTGTATTGTTCACGCTCTGGAGAGGTCCCGTCTTGGAGATCTGGATACCGGCTTGATTTTCTGCGGAACAAATGCCTGGAAGGCCGATCGCATTTCAACGGTCAAGGAGGTTTTTGAAGACCTTTTTCCTGAACAGGAACGTGCCGTGAGCTAAAACTCAGAAGACCGGATCGCCGTACGGCGATCCGGTCTTTTTTGTGCTGTGCTGAACACGCTGGTTAAAGGACTGCTTTCAGCTCGGTCATGAATTCCTGGCGGGATGCTTCATCATCAATTTCCGTCAGCAGATCCTCCGCCAGCTCAGTCAGGCGTTCCTGGTGAGCAGGGCCCTTCTTCAACCATTCTTTCACGGCGTCGTTCAGGACCATTGAAGCGATCGGTCCGATCTTCTTCGCCAATGCTTTTTTTATTAAAGTCATTTCTTCGACCATGAGTTCGTTAAGAACCGTTTTGGCATCGACCGGATCGGACTCAGGTCCGGGGGGTGGCTCAGGTATGAGATCGACCATCGGCTGCTCCTGCCCCATCCGCTCACACTCTTCAATCTGGCTGCTGAGATCGGCTGCCAGAACACCAATCGCCATGTTAACGAGATGGATGTTGGTGTCCGGATCGCAGATGACCACCAGTGAAGACAGTTTACAGAGTCGTTTGACCAGAATCATGGCTTCGTCATACTGAACGTCGTATGAATTGATACCGAGCTTTACTGTTTCGTTGAGCTTAAAGATACTGTGAAGGGTATTTGATACACGTTTCTGGGTGTCAGGATTGAAAACTGTGGGAAGGTTGGATGCAAGTACCCCGCGTTCGGACGAATAGACACATGCTCCCATAACACCTGGAGATGTTTTGATCTCTTCCAGAATCTTCAGCATATTGGCCTCTTAAAGGTTTGTCTTTTTGCGCGTCCCGGTGATCCAGGCGGCTCAATAACGGACGCAGGTTGATAGTGGTGCCGAATCAAGCAAGGTCAAACTATAGTTTGTTCGCGCGACAGAATCAATCATCTGATCTTGCGGCGATGTTTTTATGCCGATAAATCAATTATTGCACCAGCCGCTTAAACTCAACTCGTCGGTTCTGGGCCCGGTTATGTGGTGTGTCATTGGGAGACGCCGGACGGGTGTCGCCATAATAGACCGCCACAAGATTGTTCTCCTCGATATCAAAGTTTTTGATCAGATAGTTACGGACCTCTTCGGCGCGCTGCTTTGACAGCAGTAGATTGGCCTCCTGTGAGCCCGATTTGTCGGTATGCCCTGAGATTTCAAACTTTTTATTTTTCAACGCGGTGCTTTCCAGGGCTTTGCCGACAACAGCAAGCTGGGCCAGAGCTTTCTCGGATAGCGTCGCCGATGAAATGACGAAATGAATCTGCATGCGCAGCAATGGCCCGTCAATTGCTCCCTCTGTCGTCTCCTGCTTTTTACTCTTTTCCATGACTCGGATAAATTCAGCTGTGGTGATATCTTCACCGGTTGCTGCTTTGTGTTTTATCTGGGCCAGGTCAAGGGCCGAACGCGCTCTATTGCTGTCCGGTTCTATTTCGAGTCCGGTCGTATAGGCCCAGATAGCGGATTCCGCGTTGCCCAGGACCATGTAGATATCCCCCATGCCAAAATAGGCCCTGGCGAAGTGACTGTCGAGTTCAATGGCTTTAAGGTAATTGGTCAGGGCTTTGTCGTATTTGCGCAGGCGTTCCGCCGTATAGGCGCAAAGGTAGTGTATTTCAGCGTCTTGAGTACATGTTTCGAGCGCATGCTCCAGAAGTTTCCGCTTTTTCAACAGGTTCCGTTCTCGTTGTATCTGTTTTTTGAGGGTGTCACAGTCCGCCGCCAGAATCAGCGTCGGAACTGTGAAGCAGAATATCATCACGAAAACCGCTATTCCCCAGTGATTTTTTTTCATGGGCGGTACTCCCGTTTAGCTGTTCCTCTTTAGCAGTTTTGACAGGCTGATTCTCAACCGTTCAATCGATTGAGCAAGATCGCCGATTTCATCCTTTGAATCCTTTGCAATCGGTTCTTCCAGATTTTCGCCCAGACTGAAGCTTTCGGTCCGTTTCGCAAGTTGGACAATCGGCAAAACAACAACATTGTCGAGGAAGATCCAGATCGCTAACAGCATCAGTAAAATACCAACGGCACTACTGACCATCAGAATAATGGAAAATTTCATTGCTGCAGCCATGGCGTCGGCTGTCGGGATGTAGATCATGAACGCGGCGACAGTATCGTTCATCTTCCAGTTGTAGCCATCTTTGTCGCCATAGATCTCAATCTGATCTTTGGGGGCGTCAGACGGGTCGCCGTGGCAGGTCAGACAGTTTTTTTTATCAACCCTGACCGGTTGTGAAAAGAAGAAAACATCTTCTCCATTTCTAACCATTTCTCCTTCCATCGACTTCAGTGTCGGGTCATTGCGGAATTTATCGATCATTTCCCGCTCTGTCTGATCAGCTTTGTTATAGGGATTAAGTGGGTCGATGGTCGCCTGTTTGAAGGTGTAGCCAGGATACTTTTTTTGGAAGAATTCGAAAGTACCGCGGGCTGAGACAAAACCGGACATGAGTTCGGGATAGAAGCGGTCGGCTTCAATCAGCTCTTTGACCAATGGCTTCTGGACCTCTTTCATGTATTCTTTGGTCGCCATAGCGTAGTTCAGGATGATGTTACTCTTTATCCTGGCTTCATCAAGTGCGCTGTTGACACTGACTCTGTAGCTTGTTGCACCGATGATCGCTATGGTGACCCAGGCCCAGAACCCCATGACGAGGATTGATCTCAAACGAATGCCCATCAAAGTACTCCCTTCGGTTGATACTTGTCTAGAGTGAGATAAGACGGTCTTGGAAGACGCGTTCGGAAATCTTTATAATCAGCAACAACTACCTGATTTAATAGACCAATAATCAGTTAGTTAAAATTAATATGATAGTATTCATTTGTCAAGAGTAATGTCGTTCGGGTTTTTGGTTAAATGACTGTTTAAAGCCTGGATAAGATAGTGTTCTGGTCCTTTGCTTTCATGGGTAATTAATGATTATTATTTCGCCTATTGGTTTTTATTTCTGTATAATCCAGCAACTTTTCATGCTCGTCACGGGGAGTTTTTTGATGCGTTGGTTTATTAAACATTCTATCTTTGCCGGTTTGATGACGTTCTGTTTTTTTACACTTCATTGCTATCGATGTCGGCGCGTCAGAAAAGAAGAGCGGATTCGACTGCTCAAGAAAAAATGAAATGCGCTCAAGGCTCAGCTGGAGCTGATGCAGGAAACCAGATTACGGCAGCAGCCACCGACAGAATTGCCGTGGCAACCGATTCAGGAACAAGGTCAGGAAAGAGTTGCCTACGCACAGTATGTTTACCTGCTCGGGGCTCACATGAGCCGGGAGGATCTGGACAGTACTCTCCAGCAGGTTTACCACATAGCCGCTCAGGATGAGATGGAAGAGAAGGGAGCGCTCTTTGTCGTTCCGGCATTATCTCTGGTCGGTGGTCAGCAGATGAGTGTCGATCCTATAATCGGCAATTGGCTGTTGAGCTCTTGCTGCAGGTCGGTGTGCCGTCGGCGATTGAAGGGGACTGCTGATTTCAGCCCAACCACTTGATCGACTCGACGATCCGAAGCGTGAATTCTTGTTCATCGATCTGGCCGGATGTGATCGAATCCTGCGGGCACGCATTCTTGAACTGTTGACCCGCCGGCGCTTGTTCAGCCGGATGGGACAATTCATGCGTATTTATGGGAGTTGATCAAACAGGCTTCCCCTCAGACGTTCAGCCTTTTCTGGCAGGAACATCTGGCCTGGCTGGCAGTTAACAACGACTGACCTGGGCGCTGCAAGTAACCGGTTGATGCTGTTTGTCTGACGACTTGAACATATGTTTGTCCCTGTAGTAGTCTGTATGAACGACCGAATTTTGGTGACTACTGCCTGCAATGTTGATCTGTGCTATGATCCGCCATGCTTGATTTGATTCGGGCAATAAACCTCCAGGAGTTATAATGAATTCTGAACAGGAAAAATATATCCCCAAATGGTTGGCCTGGGAAAGCACCCAGCGCTGTAATCTCAGCTGTGTGCACTGTCGTTGTTCCTCTGATATGCAGGCGGCTGAAGGCGATTTTCAACTGAAGAAGCATTCAAATTGATCGACGATATCTGCGAGGTCAGTCAGCCGGTTATGGTTCTGTCCGGTGGTGAGCCGTTGATGCGCCCCGACATCTTTGAAATTGCTGAGTATGGAACCAGTAAAGGGTTGCGCATGTGCATGGCAACCAACGGGACTCTGATTACGGACGAAGTCTGCGCCAAAATGCTTAAGGCGGATATCAAGATGGTTTCACTCTCTCTCGATGGATCAACCGCAGATATCCATGATGACTTCCGCTCCTGTCCGGGAGCTTTTGAAGGAACCTTGCGTGGCGCTGAAACGCTCAAGCGCAACGGAATCAAGTTCCTGGTCAATTCCTCCTTTACCAAGCGCAATCAGCATGATATCGCCGGAACCTTCAAGCTGGCCAAGAGTATCGGTGCAACGGCTTGGTATATGTTCATGATCGTTCCGACCGGTCGAGGGGAGGAGATCATGAATGAGCTGGTTTCAAAAGAGGATTATGAAGAAATTCTCTCCTGGCATTACGAACAGGAAAAGCATGAGGATGATATCCTGATGCGACCGACCTGTGCCCCCCATTATTACCGTATTGTGCCGCAGATGGCGAAGGCGGAAGGGGTCGATTTTAAACGGCGCAGCCTGACCTTTTCGACCGGTGGAGGCAAAGGCTGTATCGCAGCTCAGACGATCTGCTTGATCGATTGCTTCGGTAATCTCAAGCCCTGTTCCTATTTTCATTCCTCGGTTGGTAACGTCAAGCAGGTTAAATTCAAGGAGTTGTGGTATAACTCCAAAGTCTTCAATGACCTGCGCGATTTCAGCAAATACAAAGGCAAGTGTGGAGAGTGTGAGTTTATTAACGTTTGTGGTGGTTGTCGTGCTCGTGCAGATGCTGTCTACGGTGACTATATGGCCGAAGAGCCGTTCTGTAATTATATTCCACAGCAGACTCTCAAGCGGATGGAAAAAGAAGCCGCAAAAAACGCACCTAAGGACTGACACGGGGTTGTCGCTTGGTGACCACCAGTGTCGAGAGCATGGGAACTCGGAGCGCAGAAAACAGTGCTCTTACTGATGAAATAACATAGGAGGCCGTTTAAATGACTGAGTATAATTTTCTCAAAGCCTGTTGGTGTCAGCCCGTTGACCGTGTTCCCGTCTGGTTGATGCGTCAGGCCGGGCGTTATCTGCAGTGTTACAAAGATGTTCGGGCCAAGGGAGGTGGAACCTTTCTTGACCTCTGTAAGGACCCGGCCCGTGCGGCTGAAGTCACGATCCAACCGATCGACATTCTGGATGCTGATGCCGCCATTCTGTTTTCCGATATCCTGACTCCGATCGAGCCGATGGGGATGAAACTTGATTTCGTTCCTGGACCCGTTTTTGAGGATCCGGTCAGGACTGCTGCCGATGTCGATGCTCTGATCGTGCCGGAGGATATGGCGGAAGCGGTCTCTTATGTTCCTGATATTATTAAGCGGTTACGTCGTGCTTTTGAGGGTCGCGTCCCTTTGATCGGTTTTGGTGGTGCCCCTTTTACTCTGGCCTGTTACATGGTCGAGGGAAAAGGCAGTAAGGATTTCGCCAGCCTCAAGCAGATGATGTATTCCGATTTTCCGCTCTACGATGCATTGATGACAAAGGTCACTGAAATGGATCGGCGTTATCTGAATATGCAGATCGAAGCAGGTGCTCAGGCCATTCAGATTTTTGATACCTGGGGAGGTTTACTCGCACCTCACGACTTTGAGCGTTATATCCTGCCTTATGTGAAGACACTGATTGATGGCCTCAACCGCGAAGGAGTGCCGATCATCTACTTTGTCAAAAATGGTGGAACGATGCTTGAGCTGGTCAAGGAAGCGGGGGCTGATGTTCTTGGTCTCGACTGGCATGTCAACCTTGGAAAGCGCGCGATATTCTCGGGCCTGATGTCGCCGTTCAGGGCAATCTCGACCCGACTGTTCTTTACGCACCCAAAGATTACATTGAAAAAGAGGTGCAGCGGATACTCGATGAAAATGCTGATCGGCCCGGATTTATCTTCAATCTTGGCCATGGTATTCTGCCGACGGTGCCGCCGGAAAATGCCATTCACATGGTTGAGTGCGTTCACCGATTGAGTCAGGAATAGCAACCAAAGACAGTCAACAAGTATAAGGGGGATAGGAGAAATCCGGTCCCCTTACCTTTTTCGGAAACAATTTATGACAGATAACAAACCGACAGCTCTGATTCTGCTCAATATGGGGGGACCCGATTCCCTTGAAGCCGTTGAACCTTTTCTTTATAACCTGTTTTGCGATCGTGAGCTGATTCAGCTCCCGGCCGGTGCTTTACTGCAAAAACCGTTCGCCAGGATGATTTCCCATTTCCGGGCCAAAAAGTGGTGGAAAATTATCGTGCCATCGGCGGTCAATCTCCTCTGCTTGAATGGACGCGGAAACAGGCTGATGGGATAGCTTCCAGGCTGGGTGAGTTCTTCAAGCCTTATGTCATCATGCGTTACTGGCATCCACGGGCTGAAGAGGTCGTGGCAGAAATCAAGGCCGCGGACATTGAGACGGCAGTTGTTGTGTCGATGTATCCACATTATACCGGAGCGACAACAGGTAGCAGTATCAACGACTTCAAAAAAGCTGTTGCCCGGGTTTTCCCCGAGCTTGAATATCAACTGATCGAAGACTGGTACGATTGGCCCGGATATCTGGACGCTCTGGCCAACAGAATCAATGAGGGGCTTGACAGTTTTCACGATTTGATGCGTGATGAAGTGCAGATTGTCTTTCAGCCACGCCTTGCCTCAGAAATTTATCGATCGGGCGATCCCTATCAGGAACAGGTTGAGACCACCGCTCTCGAGGTGATGCGGCGAGTCGGTCATTATGACTGGACGATTGCTTATCAGAGCCGGTCCGGTCCGGTCAAGTGGATGGAACCGGGTACCGACGATGTCTTGATGGAGTTGGGAGACGCCGGTCACCGAGCCTTGTTGATGGTGCCTATCTCCTTTGTTTCGGACCATATAGAGACTCTTGAAGAAATTGATATCGAATACCGTAATCTGGCAACATCCAGAGGCATCGTCAACTTCTGCCGAGCTCCTTCGTTGAACGATAATGCCGATTTTTTGGCGGCCATGGCTGATCTGGTAAGAGATCAATACAAATTATGAGCATCTGTCGTCTTTGTCAGCAGATATTTGATCCCGAGGTTGAACTGACCGATCCGGAGCAGTTGGCCGGACAGTATTTGGCGCGTGAAGATTACGGAGATGACGGTGAACTCTGCCCTGACTGCCTCGCCAGCCGGGGCCGCTTGGCGATGATGTATCGAGCTGATTGCTTTGATTAACTTGATAACGCAAGGATACGGCAATGCCTCAACAGCATCTCTTCAGACAACTCTTTTTGATACATTGCTTGGCAGTTGCCTCGATCACGGTGACCGTACCGCCTTTATTTATTCAATCAACTCGACAGAATTTGAAGTCGGATACAGCAAATTGCTGGACGATTCGATTCTGCTGGCCAAAGCATTCAAACATAGAAAAATCACTAAAAACAGCAAGGTTATGTTGCTGTCTGACAATCGCTATGCCTGGTTTGTCAGCGATTTTGCCCTGCTCTCGCTTGGAGCTGTAAGCGTACCGCGCGGAAGTGATACGCCGACCCAGGAACTCGAGTTTATCCTCACCCATGCAGAGTGTGAGTTCCTGATTATCGAAACTGAGCAGCTGCTTAAGGCGCATGAAGAGATGTTGAAAAAGTGTAAATCGCTCAAAGCGATTTTCATCATGGTTGGAGACAGAACGCACCGCTGGTTTAATCACACCTATAGCTATAATGACCTGCTCAAGGAGCGGACGCTGACGAAAGAGGATAAAGAGCAGTTTATTCGCCGACGCTACGGTCAGATTCTGGATGATCCCTTTACGATCATCTATACCTCTGGAACGACAGGTACACCCAAGGGTGTTGTCTTGACCCATCGTAATATCATGCAAAACATGCGTACTTTACCTGACATGATCGCTCTGGATAAGGATGATCGTTGGGTTTCGATTTTGCCCAGCTGGCATATTTTTGAGCGCGCAGCTGAGTATCTGGCCATTTCCCATGGCTGTTGCGTCGTTTATTCGACCATCAAAACCTTTGCCGCGGATCTCGAAAAGTATCGACCGACCCTGGTTGCTACGGTGCCACGCTTATGGGAGTCGATGTACACAAAGATCAATCAAACGTTGGAGCGGCAGAATCCACGCAAGGCGCGATTGTTTAAGTTTCTGGTGAAGGTTTCGAGCATTTACAGGCGGCAGAAGCGCATCTATCTTGACCAGCTTCCGCGCTTCGACCGGACTTTCTTCCTGATCCGTTGGGGCAGGAAAGTCCGTGCAGCGCTGGCCTGTCTGCTGTTAGTGATTCCCGCCGCCTTTGCTCGAAAAAAGTTGGAAGCGGTTCAACAAAAATTTGGTGGTCGACTGAGGATGGCGATCAGCGGTGGTGGGAGTTTACCCTTCTATCTGGAAGAATGGATTGATGCGGTCGGTATCCGTATTGTCAATGCTTACGGTATGACGGAGTGTGCTCCCGCTATTGCCGGCAGAGCGTTGAACTGCCATATTTTCGGGACCCTTGGGCCGGCGACCGAGGGGACGGAACTGCGCATTGTGGATGAATCCGGAGAGGAAGTTGACGCAGGTCTGGTTGGAGAAATCCAGGTTCGGGGGGAGCAGGTTTTCCCTGGATACCATAATAATGATGAGGAAAATAAAAAAGCGTTTACTGACGATGGCTTTTTTAAAACCGGGGATTTGGGGAAGTTGACCCTGACCGGCGAATTGGTTATTACCGGTCGGTCGAAGAAATTATTGTCCTGGCCAGTGGGGAAAATATTGATCCCAGCCGGATTGAGTCGGCTATCACCCAGCTGCCTTTCGTGAGCGATGCGGTTCTGGTCGGGCAGGACAAGAAAGGTCTCGGAGCCTTGATCGTGCCTGACTTTGATCAGTTGCGTCAGTTTGTCAGCCAGAAATTTGAGCGTCATGACGAGTCGGAAGAGTCGATGCTTAAGGACAGGCAGTTGATGGACAGGGTCAAAGTCGAAATAAACCGCCTTTTACATCCCAAGCAGGGGTTTAAACCCTTTGAAAAGTTGCAGAATATTCATTTCCTGGAAAAAGAGTTCAAGATGGGGGATGAACTCACCAATACGCTGAAAAAAAAAGCGTCATGTTATTGAAGCAAAATACCGTGAAATTATCAGCAAACTGCTGAAGTAACATGTGAATTTCGGACCATTGATCGCTTTCATTGTCTCTTCAGAGGATCAAAAAAGACAAATGCAATTTATTTTGTGGAATATTTAAAGGCAATGTCTTTACCGGTTGGTTTTTTGATGAGAACGGATGGCATGCGATCTGAACGGTCTTCGTTGAACACAGATTTACTTCACCGGTAAGAGATTTAATGTCAGTCGGAATCTGTGTTCCTGATAAGCTCAGCATGGGAGCATGATCGTGCCGATACATACTCAAATCATATCGTCATTTGCTGGGATGAATGTGCTCATGAGGCAGTTATCAATACGCAATAAGTTGTTCGTCTCTTTTGCTCTTTTAGGCATCGTCATACTGTCTACCAGCTTTTTCTTTGCCTATAACAGCGCCAAGCAGTCGCTGCAGGCATCTATTAAGGATCAACTTTACAATTCAACAGCTTTGATCTCCAACCTTGTTCAATCCGTGGCCAGAACTTCTATTGAAAACCATCTGAAATCAATTTCTGAGACGCAATTACTGTTAGTCTCAGGGTTGTACGAAGAACATCGCAGTGGGCGGATGGGTGAGGACGAAGCAAAAAGAATTGCGGCAACAATATTGGGCCGGCAGGTTATCGGAACCTCCGGATACTTTTATTGTATCGATAGTCAAGGCAATGTGCCGGTGCATCCTGACCAAAAGGTTGAAAACAGTAATATCTATTCGTTTTCATTTGTGCAGAATCAAATTCTCCTGAAGAACGGGTATATTGAATATCTCTGGAAAAATCCGGGGAACAGGCCGAGCGTGAAAAGTCTTATATATGGTTTACTTTGAACCTTGGGACTGGATTATTTCTGCCTCGACTTATAAGAGTGAATTTTACGATCTGATTGATATTGAAAACCTGAGTGCGGCTTTGACGAAAGTATCCTTTGGAGAGCACGGTTATCCCTATATTTTCAGCACAGAAGGTGAAATTATCTATCATCCTGTTTTGTCCGGTAATCTTTATGATCTGGAATTGGGATCTGAGGTGTTTTTATCCGGACAAAAAATTCTCCAGCAGCAGGAAGGTACAATTTATTACAGCTGGAAGAATCCCGATGAGCGAGAAGCTCGTGAAAAAATATCCATGCTTGAATTTTTGCCGGAATACGGTTGGGTGGTTGCTTCCGCTGCCTACCTGGATGAACTGTATGAGCCTTTGCAGCAGATGAGGCAGCTTTTCCTGTTTATTTTCTTGATCTATGGTCTGTTGATTCTCAGTGCAAGTTTTGGTCTGAGCACCCTTATTACCAATCCATTAAAAAGGCTCATTACCCATTTCAAGGATAAGACTGCAACGGATGCCAATTTGATAACCGGTCAGTTCAGTAACGATGAGGTCGGCGCGCTGGCCGGTTATTTAAATCTGTTTATTGCCAAGCTCAATGAGCACCATGTGCAACTCGAAACACAAATCAATGAGCGCGAACGAAGCGAGCGAACCTTTCACACCCTGTTTGATCATTCGTTTCAATTTATCGCTTTACTTGACCCTGATTGTCGCGTTTGCAAGATCAATCAAACGGCACTCTCCTTTCGCAATTTGAAAAAACGGATGTCATCGGGAAACTTTTTGGGAAACGCCCTGGTGGGAACATTCACCAACTCTGATTGAACAATTGAAAGATGCCTTTTCTGTCGCCTGTCAGGGAACGGTGTCCCGTTTTGAGGGATACAGTAATGATGTTCGTGAAGTTTATCTGGATATCTCATTGAAGCCGGTCCTTGATGAGGATGATAACGTCATCTACGTCATTGCCGAAGCCCGTGAAATTACAGATTTAAGACGCACAGAACGGGAGCTGCAGCAGGTTCAGAAAATGGAATCCGTTGGGACTCTGGCTGGTGGCATAGCTCATGACTTTAATAATATTCTGGGGGGAATCCTCGGAACTGTCGAGCTGCTGAAGTTGAAGCGGAAAATGAAAGGGTGCGTTTCGGATGAAGAAATGGTCGATGCTTTAAACACGATTGACGGAACCGCCCTGCGAGCAAAGGATATCGTCAACCAACTTTTGACCCTGTCGCGCAAGTACGACCTGACGATTACTCCGCTTAATTTGTCTGAGATTTTAAATAACGTGAGTCAGATCGGCAGAAACTCATTTGACAAATCTATCATAATCCAGACCGATTATATCGGTGAGACCGTCGTCACAGGTGACGCGACCAGCCTGGAACAGGTTTTCTTGAATGTGTGTATTAATGCCGCACATTCAATGACGATTATGCGTTCAGCGGATGAGCATTGGGGGGGAACTCTCAGTATTCAGGTCTCAAAGGTTTCGGACTTCAAACGGCCTGGCTGCGAACAGGGGAATTACTGGCAGGTCTCCATTGCCGATACCGGAGTCGGCATGGACAGCTCTGACATGGATCATATCTTCACACCTTTTTATACAACCAAACCTAAAGAAGTGGGAACCGGACTCGGACTTGCTATGGTTTTTAATATTGTCAGGCAGCATCATGGCTTTATCACCGTCGATTCACACAAGGGAAAAGGCAGTTGCTTTCATATCCATCTGCCTGTGTGTGACGAACAGGTGACAAGTCGTTTTAGCCGTTCCCAGGTGGTTCCTGAGTCTGGTGACGGTCTGGTTTTGATCATTGATGATGAAGAATTGATTCGTAATAATGCCAGAGAGGTTCTTCATGCCTGCGGGTATCGGACGCTTGAAGCTGAGAACGGGCAGCGGGGGGTTGAGATCTACCAGAAGTATCGAGGTGAAATCGATGTTGTCCTTCTCGACCTTGTTATGCCTGTGATGTCGGGGAAAGATGCATTTACTGAGCTGAAACGTCTCAATTCCGATGTCAAGGTTCTGTTGAGCTCTGGCTTTCGTCATGACGACCGAGTGGATGAAGTCCTGGATGCGGGAGCCGTTGACTATATCCAGAAGCCATACAGTCTTTTTGACCTATCCCGAACGATAAAGAGAATAATCAAGCGGTGACGACATTGTCGTTGTGCTTTTTCCGCCGCACGGTCATAAGCAACTTCAATCGATAGAATCGGGGAAGATATGAAAACGATAGACCTGTCAAGCTGTTTTGTGACGGCCGAAGTCGAAAGCTGTCGAGCCTTTTATCAAACGCATTTTTCTGCCAGGGCAGTATTTGACTGCGGTTGGTATGTAAACCTGCTCATCAATGGCGATGGTCCCGCTCTTCAATTTATGCTTCCTCAAGCAGGGATGAAAACCTTCGGTGGTGACGGTGTTATCTTGAATTTTAACGTTGATGATGTCGATTCAGAATATGAACGATTTGTTCAGGCCGGAGTACAAATTGGAATGCCGCTGGAAGATCACCCATGGGGAGATCGGGGGGGTTCAGTTGTTGATCCTATCGGAATCTCTCTCTACATTTACTCCGAATCTGAACCATCGGAGGAGTTTCAACAGTTTTATCTGAGATAACTTGACAACATCTTCTGATTCCGTTGTTTATTGAGAGTCTGTCTCTGAGGGGTTGATCAGAGCAACCAGCTTGACACTTACAGGCATGGGTTGAATGAGACCCGACTCTTCATGTCGTTGATGCAGGTCGTAAATTATTGCGACAGGGGGATTGAATATCCTCAATTGTCAGTCGGAATTTTCGCTTCGGCTACTGTTGCCTGAACCTTGCTCCGGTCGGATAATGGACCGATACCGGTTGTCAAAACTTTTGAGCTTTTGGCGTCAAGTCGATCAGGCAGCATCATTCTGACGGTTCTGATCTTTCCTTTCGTATCCGTAAAGCGGATAGCCAAAGCAATATCATCAACGACTTCGTCAGTCCTGTTGGTGATTTGGACCAGCAGGTAGCCGCTGCGATCACGGTCCAGACTGAGTTGCAGGTATTTATGCGGATTGTCTGGTAGATCGAGACGGATCAGTGAGCGGTTGGCGGCGCGGCCCGCTTCAGAGCGCGACCCCGCAGCAGCGGAAAATAGGTTTTGGCTGCAGTTCGGTCTCCCTGGTCAAGTGAAAGTATTCCGAGTGCGTTTAATGCCGGAGCGGTAGGCAGATAACGGATACTTTTTTCCAGATCGGCTCGCCCCCGATCGGTCTGATCAAGCTGCAGACGTGCAACCCACGTTGCAAGTAGTAGTGAAAGTAGCCATCGTCCCGCTCCAGGGCACGGTCGTAATTGGTGATTGCATCCTTATAACGCTTTTGCTGCAGACGAATATCTCCACGTAACGAATGAAAAAGGGCCTCAGCTGGTTGCAGGCTCAGTGCTTTGTTTGCAAGGCTGAGGGCCTGCTCTGCTTTCCCTGCGACCAGAGCTTTCCGGCCTTCTTCATAAACCTGATAGGCTTCGCGGTCGCGCAACAGTGGTGCTATCGCTTTAAGGTAGCGTTCGCGCCCTATTTCCCACCCGTTGCCAGTTCTGCTGCCGTAACGCGATTGGCTTCGACCCGTTCCTGGGATGGGGATGGCTGGCAAAGAGACCGTTGAGCCAATTATTATCGCGTCCAGCAGAGAGGAGGACAAAGGTTTGTTGTAAATCGATTGCTGCACGAGGATCGTAGCCGGCGCGCGACATGTAGCGCATGCCGTAGAGGTCCGCTTCCCGCTCGGCGTCACGGCCATACTTCTGAGTCAGCAATTGGGCCGCAATTCCTGCACCACCGACCGCCAATTGTGAATATTCGCTGTTCTGCGACGCAATTCCGGCTGCCATGACGACACCTTGCAGCAGGATTCCCCGCTCCATGCCTTTGGCCCCATGGCGAGCCGCAGCGTGGACGATTTCATGCCCAAGAACGGCAGCAAGTTCCGCTTCAGATTTCAACTCGACCAACAAGCCTCGATTAATGACGATTTTCCGCCGGGGAGTGCCAGGCATTCGGTGTCGAGTCATTGATAACATTGAACTCATAAGGCAGTTTGCGATCACTGACCGCAGCCAGTCGTTGACCGACCTGTTTGACATAGGTCGCAACATCCGGGTCGGTTTTATAATCACCACCCTGCATCTGGCGGCTGGGCAGATACTGTTTGCTGCCCATATTGATTTCCGCCGATTCAGAAACCAGAGCCAGTTCATTTTTCCCGGTGACCGGGTTGACAGCACATCCTGCCAGCAGGATTAGCAGGAAGATAAGGATAACAGGGAGTTGCTTTTGAACATGGAGTTACATCCTTTGACCGATCTTCAACTGTTTTTTCTTGAAGATCAATCATACCACAGAGTTTTGGTTTGCAGGTGGTGGCGAGGTCATATTTTATTGTGTTTATATCTGGTCGATAGTCATACCGGTGTCCAGCCGGAGAACTCCGCTGAATACCCTGAGACGCTTTTGGGGTAGGAGAGAATCGGTCCACTGATCTCTCCGGGCACTGTCTGTAACAACCCCTCAGTTCAGCCAGGAAGTTGTTTTGCCGTGCTGTTCTTTGCAGGTAGACTTGTTTTTAAAATACCGCTGATGATAATCAACAGGCAGCCGGATATTTGCATCAAGCTTAAAGATTCCTGAAACAGGGTCCAGCCGAATATGACCACAGCAACCGCTTCCATATAGGCGATGGTTCCGAACATGGCCGCCGGCAAACGGCTCAGTGCAGCGACGGCAAAGAAAATCCCAGAAATCCAGGTAGCAAACCGACTCCGATCAGCCAGGGAATGTGGTTCAGCTCAATGGTTTGGATGGAAAAAAGTGTCAGTGGAATCATGGCGATAGCGCCGGTTAGCAGTTGCCAGAAAGTGCGTGTGTAGACATGTATTTCGGCTTTGATTATCCGATTGATCAGGATAAAGGCGGTGTATGACACAAGAGCCAACAGGCTGTAGCAGATACCGATAAATTCACGGCTGCCACTGCTGATGTCAATTTTGAACTCCATCATTGTGGCAAAACCAAACAAAGCCAGGCAGATCAGGCCGAGTGCTCTGCCTGTGAGGCGTTCATTAAGAAAAAATGGGCCACGATCGAAGCCACAACAGGTGCCAGGTAGATCAGCATGATGGCATTGGCCATCGAGGTATAATTCATGGCCTGAATATAAAAAATCATGAATCCGGCCAGCATAAAACCATTGATGAGGACAGGATACGACGGCCATTTCCAGAGCATCTTGATCCTGCCGATAAGAAGCAGAAACAGCATCATGAAACCGGCCCCGAGGATGAGTCTGAAGAGGGTTATGATTTCAGCCGGTAACCCTGTTTTTCTGGAAAAGATACCGATCGTGCCCATAAGAATAGCCGACGTGAAAGCGTAAATAACAGCCGCGACATCCATCTTTAAAACTCCAGTAAACTTGTAAAATCAATAATTATAATTGCCGGATGAGAGCCGTTTCCGCACTGATACAACTTTCTTTTTAAGTCAGTTGTCGGTGCTCGGAAAAACATTATCCGCTGTGCGGAGCGGGCTAATCGGGACCATGCCATATGGTGTGGGCTGCAATGTTCACTCGCCTGAACTTTCAGAAGATAGCTGTTTTCTGGTTTGGGGGTGAGCGACAGGGGCGATATGATCTTTTAAGGGATTGTTATTCACATATTTCTGCATGCATCTGTCGCAAATACCATGACTGAATTCAGCATCTGAGTGTTGCGATATGTAAAGTTCGATTTGCTTCCATGATCCTTTATCGTCCCTGATTTCTTTGCAGTACATACAGATCGGGATGATGCCATGCAAGGTTTTTATTTTCTTCTTTATGTCTTTTATTTCGATTCTTTGATCTGGGCAAATTTAAATGATCCGAAACCCAGAACCATGGAGGTGACAAATAGAAATGATCCGAGGATCAATTGCAGAGATCGGATTGTAATTATAGAGGTTACCATGAGGCAGAAAGGTAACCAGTTTCCAGTAATACTCTTCCTGGCTAAGGCTGGTTGCGCTGTTTCCAGCGGCCAGTCCACTCCCGGTACTTGATTTCGCTCCGGCAATCAGTGGGTAGATTGTGTCGAAGGTGTAGAGTCCTTTGTGGTTTTCAAACTGGCCATCGAGAGACTCGGTGATTTGGGGCCAGGCATCAGGGTGGTCGTTGACCATGGTGTTTTCCCAGGCTGCTTGCTGAGGGAACATGAATCCCCAGGTGATATAGGGGTTTTCAGCATAGAGATAGTAGCCTGACCGATTAAGCAGGAAACAGTTTCCCGACGATGTTTTGGCAAGATCCTTAATCTTGTTTAGCAGTTGAGACCCCAAATAGTTCAGCAACAGAATTCCGATTTTTTCCCCGTCAGCATTGAACAGCGGGGTGCCGAAACGGATCATCGGTTTGAGAGGTCTTTCTATCTGGCTGAATTCAATATTCAAATCAAGGGGGAGATGAAAATATCCCCGTTATTCAGGTTGAAGGTATCGTCAAAATAGTAACGTCCTTTTTATTCTGCAGTTCCTGCTCTGGTACGGATTTCGGTTTGCCGGCGTTATAGTTAATACGAATGATCTCGTCACCCAGATTATTGAGGATGCGGATTTGATCGTAGACTTTCTGAGCTTGGGAGAATTTGGCGAATTCATCTCGAACCATTTGTGACGCTTCGGCATCAGAGTCATACTCGTCGCTGAGCAGTTTTCTGACGTGTGGGATGGAAGACAGATATGTGAGATCGGATATGACGGCCTGAATGTCGGTGTTCAGATATTTGCTCAGCAGGTTGAGACGCACAACTTCAGAGGATGTCACTATCTCATGATTGGCCTGCGTGCGTGAATAGTAGAAAGTAGCGAGAGAAAACAGCACCATGACGAACAGGGGGAAAAAAATCAGCAGAGAAGTTTTAACGATCCCCTCCGTTTTCGTTGGTGTCTGATCCGTTTTTCCATGCATCTGTAATCCTTGGGGAGTGGCCTGGCGATTGATTTTCTTTAATCTCTTAGGTGATTACTCCTTTTCAGGGGGAAATTCAAGCAATTAAATAATTTAAAAGTGAAACACCTCTATCCCCAAGGGATAGGAGCCCTCCCGCCTGAGGATGTGTAAGGGGGGGTTATTTGATCAGTCCCATATCCCGGTGGAGCTCTTCCCTCAGACTTCGGGCAATCGTTCCGACCAGCCCCTGGTTGATGGTAAAATCATCAACTTTGACAACCGGCATCACCTCGAGTGAAGTCGAAGTAATGAAGACTTCGTCTGCGAACTTGAGGTCCTGTAGTTTGAACTCACCGGTAATAACACGCAGATTCAGTTTTTCTTCGCACAATCGCATAATAGTTGATCGGGTCACTCCCTCAAGCAGGCCGGTTGAAGCATCGGGGGTGAAAACCCAGTGATCTTTTACCCAAAAAATGTTGGACGAAGATCCTTCACAGATATGTTGTTTATTGTTGAGCATGATCACTTCGAAGGCCCCGACCGATTTGGCTTCAAGTTTTCCGAGCAGGCTGTTGAGATTGCTGATCGATTTGATTTTAGGATTGATCGCTTCCGGAGCGTTACGGCGGATTTGAGCCAGTCCAAGTGGATTCCTTGGCTGTAGTGAGCGGGACCGAAGCCTTTAAATTCACGCCCAACGACCAGAACGGTCAGGTTATTGGATATATTACGCTGAAAGCCGATATCTCCCTTGCCTCTGGTAATGGTGATGCGATAATAGGCGTTGTTGAGCTGGTTGCGTCGGCGCAACTCGAACAGGATTTTTTCCAGATCGAGCTGTGAGCAGGCAACGGGGTAGCTGAGGCTTCTGCCGATTGTACCAGGCGTTGATAGTGTTGGGGGAAATGGTAAAGCTGGTCGCCGATGGAGCGGAAACTTTCAAAAATACCATCGCCATACAAAAAGCCCTGATCAAAAACAGAGACCATGGCTTCGTCGCTTTTGACAAATTTTCCATTCAGGTAGACATATTCCATATTGACCCTCTCGCTCCTTCCATTTAAACGCTCAAGGAATTATCCTACCTGAATCACTTTTAAAACAAAAGCATAAGACTGGAGAAAGCAGTGCCGCTGGATAACTGCAAAATGGACTGATCAACCTGACCAGTGATCTGATTCGATCCCGGTCGATTTCTTCAGACCTCAACCGATGCTGAGAAGAATAAAGAGCTGAAGAGCTTGTTTTATCTGTACGACCGGTTGGGCAGTTTTATGATCGACTGTCGAGGACGGGATCTCAGTCGTTGATTACTGCTGTCGGGCCTGAGGTATCGGGCATTCGGATGAAACGTTTTCAGGGTTTGAGCTGCCGTGGTGAAGGTCGGGCCGATGCTGGTTTGTTTTTTTTATGAAAATACAATTTAGCAAGAAAAGTATCGTTTTGGTCCTGAAATGTCTATCTTTGAGCAGAAATAGGCATAAGAACGGCAGGATTGGGTATTTGTTCTTTTATTTGATACCTCTATACTTCAGTTATCGAACATGCAGATACATCACAATAGTTATAAGAAAGGAAGAGCGATGTTGAATTTCAATTTTTATAATCCAACGAAGATTATTTTTGGCAAGGGCCAGATGGAGGCATTGGATAATCTGGTCCCTGAACAATCCAGGGTTTTGTTGACCTATGGCGGTGGGAGTATTGTGAAAAACGGCATTCTCGATGCCGTTAAGACTGAGCTGGCTAAATCGGAGCGGACTGTTCTGGAGTTTGGCGGTATCGAGCCGAACCCCAAGTTTGAGACCCTGATGAAGGCTGTTGAGCTTGCTCGAACCGAGAAGGTCGATTTTCTGTTGGCTGTCGGTGGAGGATCGGTCATGGACGGGACCAAGTTCATTGCTCTGGCCGCAGGTTCTGATGAATTCAGAGGCGAAGAAGAGAAAATTCTCTCTTTTGGTTTTGGGCCGGTCCCCGTTACGTCGGCACTGCCACTGGGAACTGTTGTGACCCTTCCAGCGACCGGTTCAGAGATGAACAGTGGTGGAGTTGTCACTCGTGGGACAGATAAGCTTCCGGTGATGAGTCCACTGACTTTCCCCCAATTTTCGATTCTGGACCCCGAGCTGACTTATACTCTGCCCCGTACTCAGGTCGCGAACGGTGTTGTGGACACCTTCATTCATGTGATTGAGCAATACATCACTTTCCCTGTCGAAGGGCGCTTTCAGGATCGTGTTGCCGAGGGTATTCTGCAGACTCTGGTCGAGATCGGTAAGAAGACAGTTGAGCATCCTGATGACTACGATGCCAGGGCGAACCTGGTCTGGTGTGCGACCATGGCCCTGAACGGCTTGATCGGTGCCGGGGTGCCGCAGGACTGGAGTATTCATATGATCGGCCACGAAATGACAGCCCTGTTCGGGATCGATCACGCTAAAACCCTGGCCGTAGTGACCCCTGTCATGTGGCGGGTCAGAAAGGAGCAGAAGAGAGAAAAGCTGCTTCAATACGCTGAACGGGTCTGGCAGATAACGTCGGGATCTGAGGATGAAATAATTGAACAGGCGATCACCAAAACAGAAGATTTTTTCCATAGTCTCGGTATTAAGACGAGGTTATCTGATCACGGCATTGACGATTCTGGTATCGACCGGATTCTTAAGGGGTTGGAAAAGCATGGTATGACAGCCCTGTCTGAACATCGCGATGTGACTCTTGAGGTTTCGCGCCAGGTTCTGGAGAGGGCAAAATAGTTAATTGATACGGGGGCCCTTTCTTGGCCCCCGTATATTTCTGTTTAAGATCATTCTTATCTTCAGTCGCCATGAATAAAAGATCTGTTTTTTTTCGTTTTTCGCAAAAAAATTTGCAGAACTGCAAAAAACAGGTTTTCCTTTCTGTTTTCCCAAGCTTAGCGTCGTTGATATAATATTGTTTTCTAAAGCTGTTTGCATATATGCGAAATTGATCACAGTCCTCCTTGTCTTTTGCTTCGTTAAATGTTTGAAATTATTATGAATAGTTTGTTTGTTTTGTTGATAGAACGGTGGTATGTAATTTGCTTCTAGCTTGTTTGTATTTCTATTTTTCACCATGATTCTTTTAATTTTTATCGCGGGAGGAGAAGCAGAATGAAAACGACCGGTCACTTGGCCTATCTTGATAGAGGCAATGGTCCTGCAGTTGTTTTACTTCACGATACCTTGATGGCTCCTGATGGTTGGCAGAGTCAGGCTTCTGCATTAGCCAAAGCCGGATTTCGTGTGATTATTCCTGATTTGTCCAGTTTCTCGGATTGTGAAAACTTGGAAGCATTCGGACATAGCCTTATTGACCTGCTTGATAGGCTGGGTATTGGGCGCTTTGCGGTTTGTGGAGTCGGTCTGGGAGGAGCCATTATCCTTTCTCTGCTGGAAAACTACTCTCAACGTATTGCTGGAGCTTGTTTTATCAACACGCGAGCAGGTTCAGACGATGTCCATGAAAAACTCAGGCGCGCTGAAATGCTTTCGCTGCTGAAACAGGGGGATGATCTGTGTGCCCGAGAAGATCTGTTGAGGATGTTGTTCGGCGGACGTGAAAAATATCTGACCCACGCAATCAGACAAAGGGTTAAACAGACCGTTGTCGACTACGACCGCAGAGCTTTAATGACAAATCTCAAGGTGCTACAGACGCGGAAAAATTATATGGCTCTGCTTCCTGAAATTGATCTTCCAACCATGGTTATGTACGGTCGGCAGGATCTGATCTGTCATCCTGGTTACTCCAGGCTTATGGTTTCCAGTCTTTCTAATTGCCTGGGTGAAGTTGGGCTGGAAGGTGGGCATCTGGTTCATCTTGAGCAGCCCGCAGCTGTGACCGCCGCGTTGATCGATTTCTTACAGGCGATTGTTCCTCGAAGAGCCAAAGCCAAGTGCGCGCGTCGACTGATGGCGGCCTGATCTCTTGCTGTTGTTTCATTGAACCGCTGGCGTTTTTATGCCAGCGGTCAGTTTATCCATCTCGGCTTACGCAAGGTTCCGTGCCGAGAGCATTCACTTCAACGGTCATGTGGCTCAAAGTTTGTAAACCAGTCAGCAGATTCTTATAGTATTCAGGTGCTTTTGGATCGTGGGTAACGATGGAAAGAATAAGGGCCTGTTTATTCGAACTGATTTTCCACAGGTGAAAATCGGTTATGCGATGATCTGCATCAGCCTCGATCAGCGCATGGATTTTTTCTGCCATATCTTCATCGTTATTCCTGTCGAGCAGAATACGACTCGTATCTCTCATCAGCCCATAAGCCCATTTACTGATCACCAGGCACCGACAACTCCCATCATCGGGTCAAGCCAGACCCATCCCATATGTTTCCCCGCCAATAGAGCGATGATTGCTAACACCGAGGTTAGAGCGTCGGCGATGACATGCAGGTACGCGGCTCTCAGGTTGTGGTCATGATGGTGGTGATGACCGTCACAACTGTTGTGTGAATGGGAGTGCTCGCTCAGCATCAGGGCGCTGACCAGGTTGACAACCAGGCCGATGATGGCGACCAGCAGGGCTTCGTTGAACAGGATATTTTCCGGATTGAGCAACCGGTCAAAGGACTCGCCCACCATCAGCAGAGCGACGACTCCCAGGATGATAGCACTGGTGAAGCCGCCCAAAACGTCAACTTTTCCGGTGCCGAAACTGTATTCACGGTTATCGGCGTGTTTGCGCGAAAACCAGTAGGCAAATGCGGTAATAGCGAGGGCGAAAAAGTGGGTTCCCATGTGCCAGCCATCAGCGAGTAAGGCCATTGAACCAGAAAACCAGCCGGTGGTTATTTCAGCGATCATCATGAGTAATGTCAACCACATGACCCTTCTGGTATTGCGCTCTGCTGTATTATTTTCGCTGTTTGATTTATGTGAGTGTTGCCATTGCTTAAGATTGTGAGTGTGCATCTCTCGCTTGCTTTCGCTGCGTTTAGGGTTTTAGAACTGGCGGACCAGTCGTTCCAGATAGTCTTTCAGGGTCTCAACTTCTATTTCACTGAAGGCCGAGGTCAGTTCTATGGTCAGCAGATTGTGCATCTGGTTGTGTTCTTCAAAATGCTTCAGTCCCATGCCGGTCAGAACGATGACGTAAGAACGGCGGTCGGTCGGATGTTGCTGCCGGGCAACCAGACCATGTTTTCCAGTCGATCAATCATGACTGTCAGTGTTCCGGTAGTAATTCCCATCTTTCCGGCCAGCTCTTTCATGCGCAGTTTCTGATGGTGTCCAATGATTTCGATTGCATGCATCTGGACTGGAGAAAGCCCGCTTTTCTTGACGACTTCATGCTCCCATGAGGAAATTTGTCGTAAAGTTCAATGATGACCTGGGAGAGTTCATTATGCTGCTGCTGTGTCATATGACCACCTTTGGATCTATTGTTTGAGTTTCAAACTATTTAATCCAGAATCGCTCTTAAGTCAAACTATTTGATTGTCAAGATTGTTGCGTTGAGCTTATTTTGTTGGAGGAGGGATGTTTTATTTGGAGCGTGTTGACTGAGTTTTAAAGGATAATTTTCAAGATTCAAATTCGCTCAAAACCCTGTGGACCGTTTGTATCGTTTCAGTCATATCCATCGGTTTCAGGCAAAAGGCCTTGATCCCGATTTCTTTCGCTTCTTCTTCAGAGATGCTATGGCTGTATCCGGTTGTGAGGATGGTTGGAATGTCGGGGCGGATGGCTAATATCTTTTTGATCAGATCTTTACCGCTGAGTGATGGCATGGTTTGATCTGTAATAATCAGGTCGAAGGACCGAGGGTTCTTTTCAAACAGACGCAGAGCCTCGGCACTGCTGGTCATAGCCGTTACATCGTAGCCACTATCGGTCAGGATTTGGGTTCCCAACTGAACGAGCATGTCCTCATCGTCAATCAGCAAAATCCTCCCATGTCCCCTGGGAACTTCTGTGTCCAGAGAGAGTTCCCTTATCGAAGGTGTGTCAACAAGTGGGAAATAAAGAGCAAAGGTTGTCCCTTTGCCTGGGCTGCTTATGACTCTGATAAACCTTCATGTTGTTCAACAATACCTTTTACAGTCGACAGACCGAGCCCTGTTCCTTCGTTCACTTCCTTTGTCGTATAGAAGGGATCAAATATCTTGACTTGCGCCTCATTCGGTATGCCACAGCCGGTATCTGTGACTCTGAGGTTGGCATAGCGGCCGGGAGTGCAATCACAGTTAGGGGGGATGTCCTCCTTTTGAATCCGGGCAACGCGTAACCGGATCGTCAGGTCGCCAACGTCTTGCATGGCGTGGACGGAGTTGTTGCATAGGTTAAGGAGGATTTCCTGAATTCGGGATGCTTCAGCACTGATGTAGACATTGAAACTTTCTTTATCGATAATGCGATGGAGATTAACGCTACTGGGGATCGTTGATTTCAGCATTTTATATGTCTCTTCGATTAAGCTGCCAGATGCAACGGCACTTTTGCGTTCTGAACATCTTTGCGGCTGTAGGAAGTATCTGTGTTATCAGATCCCTCGATCTCAAAGTCGCTTTCTGCGCATTCATCAGGTTGGCTATAATCTTGCTGTCTCGCGGTCCTTTTTTAAGCGATAGTTCCAGGTTGCCGAGGATGATCGCCAGATTGTTATTGAAGTTGTGGGCAATGCCTCCAGCCATCGTTCCGATTGCTTCCATCTTTACTTTTTGATGAAGTTGACTCTCTAATTCCAGTCGCTCGATTTCGACCTTTTTACGCTCGTTGATATCTACGTGCAGACCAATCATGCGAATTGGGGTTCCGTCACTCGTTTTTTCAATGATTTCACCTGAGCTCAGAATCCACATCCAGGAATTGTCTTTTCGTTTGACGCGGAATTCGCTTGAGTAACGTTCACTTTCACCTGAAAGGTATTGTTTGATGGCTGTTTTTGCCTGGCCGAGGTCATCAGGATGGATTTTTTCTTCCCACTCGCTGAAATATTCCGGAAAATCTCCATTCCGGTAGTCCGATATCAGATAGTAGTTATCATCGAAGCGTACCCTGTCATCAGAGATATCCCAGTCCCAGAGCCCGCATTTGGCGGATTTTAAAGCAAGGTGGAGTTGTTGTCTGTTTGACTGCAGGGATCGAATGGTGTCATCCAACTGCATCGTCATGCGGTTAAAGGCCTGAGCTAATTTCCCGATTTCTGTTTGCGGATTTGGTTTGCTGCCAGGGCCAAGATAGGTCAGTTCGTCTTTTGACCTGCGCTCAATTTTACCTGCATCATCAATCAAACTGTTCAACGGCCTGGTAATCCCTCTGATGATCAGGAATGAAGATATGAGCATGAAGACAATTTGAGACAGGGTAAGATGCATGGCCGTCGAAAAATTATTTTGATTGGTCTTTTCTATATTCTTATGAGCTTGACGCGACAGGGTGAATGCTCTGGATAGAACTGAATGGGCAACCAGGCGGATCTGGCTGATAAGTTGATTTGTAATGGCATTTACAGGGTCACGGCGAACCATTTCAAGATTCAGGCGTTTTATCATTTGCTCCACTTCTTCAAGTTTGCCGACAATAAAATTGGCATCTTCAGCAGGTAATTTTCCGGCTGTCGAGTGAAGTTTGGTGAGGACCTGGGTCAGGGATTGTTTGGTCCTCTCGTAGCCGAATGTGATACTTTCATCCAGGAGAATAACCATACTGGTCGTATGCCAAACCAGGTTTTGGGTGTTTTCCACACGTTGTTGTGCTTGCGAAATATTATGTGTCGCTTTTGAGATCATGATAAACAGGACGACGATAAAAGCGATGGCTATGATGGTTGATAAATACAGTTTTGTTCTGATTTTCATAAAAGGCTCATCGTCCATAAGGGTCGGCTAGAAAATAAGAGTTGCTGCTTCCGGTTTTACTGCTTGCATTGGTCGAATATCCAAATAGTTTAGATAGTTGGGAACTTCTGTCGCATCGGTGTATCCGTTTTTGATAATCCAGCGGGCCTGTTCTTCCAGATCGAGAAGCAGGTTGTGGCCCAAAGACAAACCAAATTCCATGCGATTGAACAGATCCTTGTTTATTTGGCTGTTGACGCCGCTTATTTTCGAATAAACAGCAAACGCCTCTTCTCTATTCTGAGTGATGAATTCCTGGGCAGAAAACAAGCCTTTGAGGATTTTCGAGGGGATCGATGGATTTTTGTTGATGTAGTCTTTGGTTGCGACGAGAACCCATGATCCGGGTCTGACGAAATTACTGGGCAGGACAGTTGCGTTATCCCCAGAGCTTGAAGGGCTTGAAACGGAAATGGAACCCAACAGAAGATAGCGTCCACATCCCCGTTAATGAATGCATCCACCTGTGCTGGTGCATTCATATTGATAATCTCAAGGTCTTCTGGTGCCAGGTGATTCAGGGTGAGCAGTGAATCCATAAAAAACTGGCCTGATGTCCCCAGCATAACGGCCACTTTTCTGCTTTTCAGGTCAGCAATTGACTTAATCCCCCTGTCTTTCCTGGCAACGACAAAATGAATCTTGGAGTGATCGACGTTTCCAAAGATGACAAACTTATTTCCTTTTAAGCTGCTATAGACGACAGGGGTCCCTGTCACCGCTGCTATGTCGACTTCTCCATTCAGAAGCTGATTCAGCGATGTTTTTCCGTCGGGATTGATCGACAGGTCGACAGCGAGGCCCTCTTGTTTGAAATAGCCGTTATGGTAAGCAATGTGTGTCGGAGCTTCGACAATTGCAGGGACTGAAGCGATACGCACCTTCTGCCGTGATTCCGTGCGGTCAGTGCATGATGTTAATGCCGCAATAAGGATGAGAAGAGGGATAAGGGTGATCGACCTGTATAGAAATGTTCCACGAATCGTCATTTAATCATTCCTGCTCTCTTGGACAGAGGTTATTAGTGTGAGCTTATCATGAAGTTATATTATTTGTCTCTATTAATTTTTAAGTGGGCTCTCTTGAGGAGGGAGGCTATATGGTTGTGAGCGGCACCGCAACCTATTGAATGTTCGGTCGTTGAATCGGGGTGATGTACAGACGACGGTAGACATATCGTTTGTGCGGATTAATTAATTTTCTAACGTTGTTTTACCATTGATCGCTGCTGTTTGATTCTCATATCTGTATAAACAAAGTAGCATTTATAGTCTTTCTCCTATACAATCGCGCTACTGGATATTCTCCTCATCAAATGCTGTGTATTTATTTTTATCAAAGGAAAAGCGAATGAGTAATCTACGTGAAGATGCCCTGAATTACCACAGTACGGGCCGCAAAGGAAAAATCGAAGTCATTACCACAAAACCCTGTGCCACCAGTCGTGACCTCTCCTTGGCCTACAGCCCGGGGGTTGCCGAACCTTGTCTTGAAATTGAAAAAGACCCCAACAATGCTTATGAGTATACCGCCAAGGGGAATCTGGTTGCTGTCGTTTCCAACGGCACTGCGGTTCTCGGTTTGGGGGATATCGGTGCCCTGGCCGGCAAGCCGGTTATGGAAGGCAAGGGGGTTCTTTTTAAAAGTTTTGCCGACGTTGATGTGTTTGACATCGAGCTGAATACCAAGGATTCAGACGAGTTGATTCGCACCGTCAAACTGCTGGAACCGACGTTTGGCGGTATCAATCTGGAAGATATCAAGGGCCCTGAGTGTTTTTATATTGAAGAAAAACTCAAGGAGATCATGGATATCCCGGTTTTTCACGATGATCAACATGGCACCGCAATTATTTCGGCCGCCGGGATGCTCAACGCCCTTGAAATTGCCGGTAAGGATGTCACGAAGGCCAAAATTGTTGTCAATGGTGCCGGTGCTGCCGGGATCGCCTGCGCCAACCTGGCCATCACTATGGGAATCGACAAAAACAACGTCATTCTCTGTGATACCAAAGGTGTTATTTATAAGGGCCGTACCAATGGCATGAACGAATACAAAGAGCGACTGGCCGCCGAAACGGACGCCCGCACCCTGCGGATGCCATGGTTGACGCCGATATCTTCTTCGGCGTTTCGGCCAAGGTGCCCTGACGACTGAAATGCTCAAGTCGATGGCCAAGGATCCGATCGTCTTTGCCATGGCTAACCCTGATCCGGAGATCACCCCGCCTGAAGCCAAAGCCGTTCGTGGAGATGTTATCATCGGGACCGGTCGTTCCGATTACAACAACCAGGTTAACAACGTTCTCTGTTTCCCGTTCTTGTTTCGCGGCGCTCTCGATACTCATGCCAGTGCCATCAACGACGAGATGAAACTGGCTTGTGTCAAAGCTCTGGCCGATCTCGCGAAGGAAGATGTGCCTGATTCCGTTCGACGGGGCCTACGGCGGAGAAGAGATCAAATTCGGCAGAGAGTATCTGATTCCAAAGCCGTTCGATCCACGTGTTCTGCTCCATGTCGCTCCGGCAGTTGCCCAGGCCGCCATGGATAGTGGCGTTGCCCGCAAACCGATTGCCGACATGCAGGCTTACCGCGAAAAGCTCGAAGCGATGCAGGGCCGTTCCAAGGAGATCATGCGGACCATGATCAACAAGGCCAAGGCCAATCCCAAGCGGTTGGTCTTTCCAGAGGGTGAGGAAGAAAAGATCCTGCGCGCGGCACAAATCCTGGTTGATGAAAAGATTGCCGAACCGATCCTTCTGGGTAATGAAAAGAAATCCGGGCCAAGATCAAAGAGATGAACATGAATCTCGACAGTGTTCAGATCATCGATCCTGAATATTTCGAAAATCGTGGACATTACATCGACGTCATGTTTGAGAAACGTCGCCTCAAAGGTGTGACCCGTGCTGAAGCCAAGCGCAAGATGAAATACGATCGTCACTACTTTGGAGCCATGATGGTTTGTCAGGGTGACGCTGACGTGCTGTTGTCCGGTATCAACCACTATTATCCGGAGACCATCCGTCCTGCATTGGAGATCATCGGCAAGCAGGACGGTCTGTCAAAGGTTCATGCCATGTACATGATAGTAACTAAAAAGAAACCGGTCTTCTTCGCTGATACCAGTGTCAACATCGAACAGACTGCTGAAGAATTGGCTGAGACTGCTATTCTGACAGCTAATGAAGTTCGTCGGTTCGATTTTGAGCCGAAAGTAGCGATGCTTTCGTTCTCCAACTTCGGCAGCTCAATGAACGAGCAAAGCGGTAAGGTTGCTAAAGCAACGGCTTTGGTCAAAGAGCGTGATCCTGGTCTGATTGTCGATGGTGAAATCCAGGCTAATGTCGCTCTTGATCCAGAGCTGATGGAAGCTCAGTATCCTTTCTCCAGTTTAAAAGGGGACGCCAATGTTTTCATCTTCCCTGATTTGAATTCAGGTCACATCAGTTACGGTTTGCTCAATAAACTGGGGGATGCAGAAACCGTTGGCCCGATACTGATGGGAATGAAGAAACCGGTTCACGTTCTTCAACGGGGCGACGATGTTTCCGGTATCGTCAATATGGCCGCAGTCGCCGTTGTTGATGCCCAGAATTGCTCTGAGTAGTCATCGCCTGAAAGGGCGGTTGGTGGATTGACCTCTTTCAGGTTGTTCATCTGCGAGTGTTGCTTGAGACGCCTGCGGCATTATGCCGCAGGCGTTTTTTTTTGCTTGGAAAAAGGAGAAGACAGCTTTCTTGAAATGATTTATAAAGAACCGTTCTCACCGTTTTGTAGAACAGGTTGAACTTTTTATGGAACGTGAACAGGCAAACGGCCAGCATCTTTATGTTCCCAGTGAGCACCTAAATCCTGACGTGCAGCTTTCCTTTTAAATCCACAAAACATTAAAACAGATAATTCCGGCAGGTATCGCCTGCCTTTTGTAGAGAGACAATGAACCACATGAAGCATTGGCAGTTCAAACTGCTGAAAACGGAAGCGCGTCTGCTGCTCAATCTAGCTGCGCCCATTTTGACCGCCCAACTGGCTCAGCAGGCCCTCTCCTTTGTCGATACCGTTATGGCTGGTCGTGTCAGTGCTGTCGATCTGGCAGGGGTTGCTGTCGGAGGCAGTATCTGGGGGCCGTTGTTCCTGTTTTTGTACGGTGTTTTTCTCGCCATTACGCCCATGGTTGCCCAGCTGCATGGTGCGGGACGTACCTCTGAAACCGGTCCCCTGGCCCGGCGTGGAATTATTGTGGTGCTGCCTTTTGTGATGATTGCCATTCTGGTTTTATGGAACGCCGGATATATCTTTGAACGGATGCAGGTTGATCCTCATGTCGCCCTTATCTCCTCTGGTTACTTGAAAGCGATTGCCTGGGGGTGCCCGCTGCTGCTCTGTTTTTCCTGTTACGGAATTTGAGTGAAGGTCTGGGCCTGGCGAAACCGAGCATGGTGATCGGTCTTGCCAGTATCCCAGTAAATGTGCTTGGTAATTATCTGTTCATTTATGGAAAAATGGGATTTCCGGCCATGGGGGGGGTCGGCTGTGGCTGGGCTTCAGCCCTAAGCCTTTGGTTTATGTGCGGATGCATGCTATTGACCATTTGGCGGATGCGTCGATACAGCATGACCCATTTCTTTTGTCTGACAACGAAATGCGTCAGCGAGGGGGCCGTTCAGCTGCTTCGTCTGGGATTGCCGATCGGCTTTTCTCTGCTGGTTGAAGCGAGTATCTTTGCACTGATTGCACTTTTTTTATCACCATTGGGAGCCCTGGTTGTTGCCGCTCACCAGATTACCTTGAACTATTCTTCTCTGATTTTCATGATACCGATGAGTATTTCAAGTGCGATCACCATTCGGGTGGGGCATGCTATTGGAAGAAAACGTTACGACAGAGCGCGATTGGTCAGTAAGGCCGGTCTTGGCCTGAACACGTCGATTGCTGTCGTGACCGCAACTTTGACACTGCTTGCTGCCCCGTTAATTGCCAATATCTACACTCACGATCCTGAGGTCATCGGGATCGCCGTCAGCCTGCTTTATCTGAACGCCCTGTATCAGATTCCAGATGCTTTCCAGGTTGGAGTGGCGGCAGCTTTACGTGGCTATAAAGATACCCGGATTCCATTGATCATGATTGTGATCGCCTACTGGGTGATTGGTCTGCCTTTGGGATACAGTTTGAGTCTGACCAATCTTCTTGGACCTCCGATTGGCGCAAGGGGCTTCTGGACCAGTCTGATTGTTGGATTGAGTGTCGCTGCCTTACTGCTGGGGTTGCGTCTACGCCGAGTCAGCAGGAAGTATTAATCTGTCACTGCTTTTCCTGGACGGAGAAGGAACAGAATCCTCTATTGTTAAGTTTATTTAAATATATGGCCATATCTGCTATTATTTATTGATAGAAGATGCCTTTTACAGCTGTTCAATGCCTCTGTTCTGCCCGATAATTGCCTGCTGTGGGGTTCCGAGACAGCAATACAGAGGGATGCGACGATTTATCGTTCGACATCACGCCATTGCGATCAAAATTTCCAGTGTAGAATAGGACGACAATTCACCTCCTCATTTATTCTGCTTGGGCCCCTTTCTCTTGCAATGAGTTGAATACTGAATGGAGATGGAATGAATAAAACCAAAGGATCTGCCGGTAGAATTCTTGTCGTTGATGATGCGCCGGATAACCTCAGGTTACTCATGGCTCTGCTGAAAAATGCGGGATTTGAGGTTCTGACCGCGGCTGATGGTGAAACTGCACTGGGACTGGTTTCAGATGGCTGTCCAGATCTGGTTCTTCTGGATGTTCTGCTCCCCGATTTGAACGGCTATGATGTCTGTCGCCAGTTGAAAAATAATCCGCAAACCGCTGAAACCCCGGTCATATTTATCAGTGGCTTAGATGAGAGTATTGAAAAATTACAGGCTTTTGACGCGGGTGGTGTCGACTATATCTGTAAACCGTTTCATTCGGAAGAGGTCTTGGCCAGAATTGAGACGCATCTTAAATTAAGGTATGCCCTGCAGACGGTTCAGGACCAAAAAATGCCCTTGAACGAGAAAAGCTTGAACGAGAAAAAGCTGAACGGGAACTCAGCAAGTATCAACATCAGGTGGCAGGAATGCTGTCCGGGCAACTATTACATCCAAAAGTTTTCAGAAAATTGTTACTAAAAGCCAAAGTCTCCATACGCTGTTTCACTATATTGAAGCATTGTCTTGCAGTTCTGAACCTGTTCTGATCCTGGGGAAAGTGGTGTCGGCAAGGAATTATTTGCCCAGGCGATTCATGCTGTTTGTCATCCTGACGGTCCCTGGGTTGCTGTAAATATTGCCGGGTTTGATGATAGTGTCCTGTCCGACACGTTGTTTGGTCACGTGAGGGGAGCATTTACCGACGCCAGCCATGATCGTGCCGGCATGATTGAGAAGGCCTCCGGCGGCACCCTCTTTCTCGATGAAATCGGAGATTTAAGTCCCGCTTCGCAAGTCAAGTTGCTGCGGCTGCTACAGGAAAAGAGTATTTTCCTCTCGGCAGTGACGAGCCCAGATATTCAAATTGTCGAGTGGTTCTGGCAACCAATGTCGACTTGCAGCAAAAGGTTGATGCAGGGGCGTTTCGCAAGGACCTTTATTTTCGCCTGACCACGCATTCAATGGAAATTCCTCCCCTGCGCGAGCGGCGTGAGGATATTCCTTTGCTATTGGAGTATTTCCTGACTTCGGCGGCGGAAGCACTGAATAAAAAGAAACCCTCTTATCCGGGGGAACTACCCGTTTTATTGAAAAACTATGCTTTTCCCGGGAATGTGCGTGAACTTAGAGCCATGGTCTTCGATGCAATGAGCAGACACAAAAGTCAGATGCTGGCGATGAATACTTTCGCAGAGATCATTACAGCCGGCAAATCCGCAGGGGGGAAACATAACGCTGATGATTCGGATACTAAAGTTGTCTTTCCTGGACAACTTCCAACGTTGAAGGAAGTCACCGATCTGCTTGTTGCAGAAGCTCTGTATCGAACTGAAGGTAATCAATCTATGGCAGCAAAATTACTCGGCGTGACGGCTGCAGCGTTAAGCATGAGGTTGAAAAAGAAAAATAATACCCTGAAAGGGGTGTAAATATTTTTAACTCGTTAACTTATGTTAATATCCCATAGCCTTTTGTATTTATAGTATTTTTTCCCTTTCCTGAACTTTTCTATTAAATTTTTTTATACCTCCTTTTCCGAGATCAGCTGAAACGATTGGTCTGTTCCCCTCTGTTTTTTCTTGTTTTGTTGGCGTTTGCTAATTTTTTGGCATGGTCTCTGCTATACACAATTGGACAACTGAAATGGAGGGATCATGTTGAAAAGAAAAAA